>JACLAB010008398.1_pt1 | contig 35650 bp, 31 predicted proteins | sample 8027921 | NCBI WGS metagenome assembly JACLAB01 (sample SAMN15725117, study PRJNA655200) | protist metagenome | isolation source: fluorescence activated cell sorting (FACS) single amplified genomes of... | place: USA: West Boothbay Harbor, Gulf of Maine | collected 2000-07-19 | reverse complement strand
TTTTTTCTACCGATGCATTTGAAATTGCTGAAAATTCTAAATATTTAGGACAAATTTGTAATAAGAAACAAGTAACAAGTGAAATTTTATTGTTATCATTTTTTTATTCAGAGATAGAATTAATTAAATTTTTGAAAGACTTTAAAATTACAGAGCGTCGAATTGCACGTTTTATTACAAAGAATAGTAAACTTGATCAAGTAGAGAAAAATAATATTACTTCAATACTTTCTAGTTTTAAAACAAACAATCAAAAATTTAATCAAACTATTGAATATTCTTATGAAGTAAATAAGCTTTTTGAAAAAGCTGCAGAAAATAGTTTAATACGTTTTAAAACTCCAGTAATTACTTCTTCAATCTTATTTATTACGATATTGGAAGAAAAAAAATGTTTAGCCAATAAAATGATTCAACACATTTTGAACAATAATATTGATTGGTATTTACTAAAATATAAAATTTTTAAAACTTTACATAATCATGAATCCAATATTCGTTCAACTGTTAAATTAAATCAACATTATTTTGCTTATTTATTAAAAACACAATTAACAGATAATCAGTTTACGTCTTTAGTTGACCAAGAGCTTTTATCAGATAGTGTAGCTTTATTCCGAAATGATTTAGTCAATCAGAGTTTAAAAATTAATTTAGTTAGTTTATTAAAGCAAGATATAATGATGTCTATGAATAAAATGAACTCACGTGAATATACAATTTAAATTTTTTCTTATTATTTCGATAAAAATATAGATTAATGTATAATTAATCTATTAGGCGAGTGTAGCCAAGTGGTTACGGCACCGGGTTGTGATTCCGGCATTCGCGGGTTCAAGTCCCGTCATTCGCCCTTACAAATAAATTTTGTATGTTTAAACTTTGTTGGTATTATTATTGTAATAATTAAATTTAATTAACAAATAGTAGAAAATGGTTAGATATAGAGGTCCACGAATCAGAATTATTAGACGTTTAGGACTATTACCAGGATTAACAAGGAAAACTACAAAAAATAGAACAAAAACTCCTGGGCAGCATGGAACAATTAGTTTCACAAAAACAACACGTTCATCTTTATCAGATGATTATAAAGATCGTTTATTTGAAAAACAAAAATTACGTTTTAATTATGGCGTGACTGAAAAACAATTAGTTGCTTACTATAAAGAAGCTAAAAGACGTAAAGGAGCTACTGGTCCTTTATTATTAGAATTATTAGAAGCAAGATTGGATTGTGTTGTTTATCGTTTAGGCTTTGCAGCGACAATTCCTGCGGCTCGTCAAATTGTAAATCATGGTCATATTTTAGTAAATGAACGCTTAGTGGATATTCCAAGTTTTATTTGTAAGTCTGGTGATGTTATTGCAGTTTGTGATAAGGAAAAATCTCAAAAATTAGTAGCGGATAATTTAGAAACACAACAAAATAAACGCAAATTAATTCAACGTCGTATGAAACGTGTTAATTTAACACAGTCACGTTTTCAAAGCTTATTACCAAAGCATCTTGAAATTGATAGTACGAAATTAGTAGGTACTGTTATTAGTCCTGTAAAACGAAAAGATGTACTTGTACGTATTAATGAATTAAAAGTTGTTGAATACTATTCACAATAATTTATTTTTTCCAAAAAAAATTTTCCTATAATAATAATTTGGGTTAGTAATGTAACCAAAAAGACAATAGACAGGTTGAGGTTAAAGCTTTAATATTTTATAGTTTTAGCATTTTATTTTTGTGGAAAAGTTTCATTTTCCAAAAATATATTAAATTTTTGAAAAAATTCTATATTAACTATGAGTGATGCAACAGAAAGATCGCGTATTAAATCAGAACGTTACGAATCAGGTGTAATTCCTTACAAAAAAATGGGATACTGGGATGCTGATTACACAGTTAAAGAGACTGATGTTTTAACATTATTCCGTATTACACCACAACCGGGTGTAGATCCAATTGAAGCTGCTGCTGCAGTTGCTGGTGAATCTTCAACGGCGACTTGGACTGTTGTTTGGACTGATTTATTAACAGCATGTGACGTTTACCGTGCTAAAGCTTACTTCGTAGAAGAAGTTCCTAATTCATCTGAAGAGTTCTTTGCATTCATTTCATATGAATGTGATTTATTTGAAGAAGGTTCAATTGCAAACTTAACTGCGTCTATCATTGGTAACGTATTTGGTTTCAAAGCTGTTAAAGCTTTACGTTTAGAAGATATGCGTTTACCATACGCTTACTTAAAAACATTCATGGGACCTGCTGCTGGTGTAATTGTAGAACGTGAACGTTTAGATGTATTTGGACGTCCTTTATTAGGTGCGACTGTAAAACCTAAATTAGGTTTATCTGGTAAAAACTACGGTCGTGTAGTATACGAAGGTTTAAAAGGTGGTTTAGACTTCTTAAAAGATGATGAGAACATTAACTCACAACCATTCATGAGATGGCGTGAGCGTTTCTTATACGTTATGGAAGGTGTAAACAAGTCTTCTGCTCGTACAGGTTCTGTTAAAGGTTCTTACTTAAACGTTACTGCTGCTACAATGGAAGAAATGTATGAACGTGCAGAATTCGCAAGAGATATTGGTTCAGTAATTATTATGATTGATTTAATTATTGGTTATACTGCTATTCAATCTATCGCGTACTGGTCTCGTAAGAATGATATGATTCTTCATTTACACCGTGCTGGTCACTCGACTTATACACGTCAAAAAACTCACGGTATTAACTTCCGTGTAATCTGTAAATGGATGCGTATGTCTGGTGTAGATCACATTCACGCTGGTACAGTTGTAGGTAAATTAGAAGGTGACCCTAATACAGTTAAAGGTTTCTATGATACTTTATTATTACCATCATTAAAAGAAGATCGTAGTACTGGTATCTTCTTCGATATGGATTGGGCTTCTTTACGTAAATGTTTACCTGTAGCTTCAGGTGGTATTCACTGTGGACAAATGCACCAATTAACTCACTTATTAGGTGAAGATGTTGTATTACAATTCGGTGGTGGTACTATTGGTCACCCAGATGGTATCCAAGCGGGTGCTACTGCAAACCGTGTTGCTTTAGAATCTATGGTATTAGCTAAAAATGAAGGACGTGATTACTTATCTACAGGTCCAGATATCTTAAAAGAAGCGGCTAAAGATTGTCGTCCTTTACAAGTAGCTTTAGATTTATGGAAAGCAATCACATTTGATTACGCATCTACAGATACTTTAGATTTCGAAGCAACTCCAACATCTGCTGCTTCTTAAGATTATTTCTAAATAGATTTTAAGTAAAATTATTTAATTAAAGTACAAAAATAATAAACTAAAAAATAAAAATATTATGACACGTATTACTCAAGGGTGTTTCTCTTTATTACCAGACTTAACTGACGATCAAATCAAAGCACAAATCGAATACTGTATCAAAATGGGATTCGCTGTTTCAATTGAATGGACTGATGATCCACACCCACGTAATTGCTACTGGGAAATGTGGGGATTACCTTTATTCGATATTACTGATGCTGCTGCAATCATGTATGAAATCGGTGAAGCACGTAAAGCTTACCCTAATTGTTACGTAAAGATTAATGCATTTAACAACGAACGTTGTGTTGAAAGTACAGCTGTATCTTTCATGATTCAACGTCCTAGCTATGAGCCAGGATTCTACTTAGTTCGTCAAGAAACTCGTGGACGTTGTATTGCTTACACTACTCAAAGTTATGCTGTACAAGCTGCTGGAGAAGGTTCTCGTTACTAATATCTTAATATTTAAATAAAAGATAAGCTAAAATTAGCTTATCTTTTATTTTTTTTATAACTTATATTATTATTCATAAAAAATAAAAAACTTAATATGTGCAAAAATCCATCAGCTGCTTCTTTAAAAAATTTAGTCCTTAATCAGTCCGATATTATTGATATTCGAGATTGTTATGAAAAAACAGGCATTGAAGCAATTTTAAATACTTTAGATGAAGAATTAGTTGGTTTACAAAATGTAAAATCACGTGTTCGTGAAATTTCATCAGTTTTATTATTTGATCGTATTCGAGAACTTCAAGAATTATCAACATTACAAACAAGTTTACACATGTCTTTCACTGGACGCCCTGGAACTGGTAAAACATCTGTTGCAGGGAAAATTGGATTGGTTTTACGAAATTTAGGGTTTTTAACGAAAGGTCACATTACTACTGTAACTCGTGAAGATATGGTAGGACAATATGTTGGTCATACAGCACCGAAAACTAAAGAATGTTTAAATCAGGCAACTGGTGGAATGTTATTTATCGACGAAGCTCACCATTTATATAAACCTGATAATGAGCGTGATTATGGTTCAGAAGCAATTGAATTATTATTACAAGTTATGGAGAATCAGCGTGAAGATTTAATCTTTGTTTTTTCTGGAGGAAAGGATAAAATTGATAATTTCTTTAATTCAAATCCAGGTATTTCATCACGTATTGGAAATCATGTAGATTTTATTGATTATAATACAAATGAGTTGGTTGATATTACAAAATTCTTATTAAATAATGAGGTTCGTTATAAATTTAACGAAAAAACAGTTGAAATTTTACGTTTCTATATCGATCAGTTACAAGATTTCCCTGCCTTCTCAAATGTTCGTACAATTAAAATTTTTATTAATCAATTATTATCCTACCAATCAATTCGTTTAGAGCAAGAATTAACAAATAATGGTTCATTAACTTATCAAGACTTAACATACATAAAACCTGAAGATTTCCAGTATTTCACAGAAGGTGATTTTATTAATATTATTGGAAGTGAAAATATTAAGCTTTATAAATAATTACAATAAAGCTTATTAAAAGTTTAATTTTAACCGAAAATATTTTGAAAAATCAAAATATGAAAACCAGTTTTTAAAACTGAAAACTATAAAAAGAAAAAAATTTATGTTATTTTCATTAGCTACACCTGAATATACTAATGTTCAGTCTAATACAACAAAAGTTCGTGTTCATTTAAGAAGTGGTATTGCTGAAATTTTTGAGCAACATCAAGATTTAATGGGTAAAATTGATAATAATATTATCGAAATTGAAACTAATTTTGAAAATAAAATTGAGAAAACCTCATTTGTATTACAGGATGCAGTTTTTATTGTTTCGAATGAACAGGCAGAAAATACAGATACGGATGGAACTGGTGTATATGTTTATGCAAAACGTGTAAAAGAAATTACATCTGATTTATCCATTGATGATATTAGTACGCAATATGATGAAAAATTAGTTGCTTTCGAAACAGAAAAACAAAAAATATCAACAGAAAATAAAGATTCTTTAGATCAAAATTTAAATGCAAAATTGTTTGTTTTAAAAGAAGAATTAGATTTTTTAAAAAAAGTTGTTACAGTTGTTAAAGATTTTAAATAGTTTTTATCCTTATGTTGAATCTTGATGAAACAATTGACACTAACACTGCATATATTATCCAACGAGATTTATACTTACGTGGCTTTTTATACTCTTTAGGAGTTGTAGTTTTTATTGATATTGTTAGAAGCCAAGTCGCGGAAATTAATTTATTACAGCTTATACCAGGATTTTATTTAATTCTGTTATTTATTTCTTTTTTATTACTTTTAGGTTTATCTGATTTATTTATACGTATACCGTTTGATTTTGATAACAATAAAGCCATAGGTACTAAAACAATGAATAGAATGGAAGGCATAATATTGTTAAAATTTAGTTTTTTACTTTTTTTTACTGGTGTCGTTATTAGTTTAAATACAATAATTCCATTAGGGTTAGATGCATTCTATTCGTATGGTGAAAAAACATTAGAAAATTTTTGGTCATTTGATGAAGTTATTAATTTAGAAACTGTTTTATTAACGGTTTTGATAGTATTATCACAGATTCCAATTATTGCTCTAAATAGTTTAAATACCGAAAAAGATATTAATTTTTTACCAGAATTTTGGAAAACATTATCATTAATCATCTTTTTAGCTGCAGGATTTATTACACCAACTATTGACGGTTATACTCAATTGAGTTTTTCTGCTTCAGCAGTTTCATTGTATATAATAATTATTAGTCTATTAGAAAAACGAGTTAACGTAAAATTTAACACAACTTCAGTTTTAGGATAGGAAATTCTTCTTAGAAAAAATTGTTTTCTTAATATTCTTTTTTGCTCATTCGATTTCTTACATATAAAATATAACATGACTAAAAATTTACGAAATAAATTATCGTTAACTTTCTTAACTTTTGTTTCAACTCTTTTGTTTTTTGCTCCTACGAAAACATTAGCATTTCCAATTTATGCTCAACAAGCATATGAAAATCCCAGAGAAGCAAATGGACGTATTGTTTGTGCAAATTGTCATTTAGCTCAAAAACCTGCTGAATTTGAAGCACCTTCAGCTGTTTTACCTGATAGTGTTTTTGAAACTGTAGTAGGTATTCCTTATGATACTACAAAAAAACAAGTCTTAGGAAATGGTGAACGTGGTGGATTAAATGTTGGGGCTGTTGTAATTTTACCAGATGGTTTTAAATTAGCTCCAAAACCAAGAATGGATAAAGAATTAAAGGCTAAAATGAAAGGAATTTATATTACTCCTTATAGCGCTTCAAAAGAAAACATTCTAGTTGTTGGGCCAATTGATGGACAAAAAAATCGTGAAATTACATTCCCTATTTTATCACCAGATCCTGAAAAAGACAAAAATGTATTCTATGTTAAGTATCCCATTTATGTAGGTGCAAATCGTGGACGTGGACAAGTTTATCCAACTGGTGATAAAACAAATAACAATTTATTTACTGCTCCTATTTCTGGAAAAGTACAATCAATTAAATTAACTGATAAAAATAACGAGATCTCTGTTATTGCAGCTGATGGTATTATCAAAACAGTTAATGTACCTAAAGAGTTATCTTTATTAATTAAAGAAAATCAAGTTGTACAAGCAGATCAACCAATTTCTGAAAATCCGAATGTCGGTGGGTTTGGTCAAAATGAAACAGAAATTGTTTTACAATCTCCAGCTAGAATCTATGGTTATTTAGCTTTTGTTGTTTCAGTCATTGTGACACAAACAATGTTTGTTGTTAAAAAGAAACAATTTGAAAAAGTACAGATTGCTGAATTAGATTTTTAATTTTTATAACTTTTAATTAGATAATATTTTTATTATCTAATTAAAATTTTTTTTACTTATTTTAAAAAAATTATCGCTCTAAAAAATGGTGCAATAATATAATAGAGTCTTTTTAATATATAATCAAAATAGTTTTTTAGAATGAAAAAAACTTTATCCATCACAGTTTATAATGAATCCGGTGTTTTAACACGTATTTCAACTGTTTTTTCAAGTCGGGGTTTTAATATTGATAGTATTGCAGTAGGTCCAACAGCTAATCCAGGAATTTCGTGTATTACGTTAGTATTACCCGCAGATAATCAAAAAATTGAACAAATAATTAAACAATTAAATAAATTAATTCAAGTTATTGAAGTTAAAAATATAACACAAAGAGCTTGTGTTGAGCGTGAGTTAATGCTTTTAAAAATTGCATGTACTCCAACAAACCGTACTAAAATATTAGAAATTGTTAATATTTTCCGTGCAAAAGTAGTTGATTTATCTAAGTCATCACTCACAATAGAAATTGTTGGAGATCCTGGAAAAATTGTTACTATTCAGCAATTATTAAGTGAATATAAAATTATAGAAATTATACGAACTGGAAAAATTGCAATATCCCGTGAACTAGGTATTAATACCGAATATTTAAAAGCAATTTAATTTTGCTATATTATTCATAAATTATTGGGGTCGGAGGGACTTGAACCCTCACGACCGTATAGGTCAACAGATTTTAAGTCTGTTGTGTCTACCATTCCACCACGACCCCATCAAATATCAAAGACGGTACCCAGATTTGAACTGGGGAATGAAGGATTTGCAATCCAAAGCCTTACCACTTGGCTACACCGTCCTATAGTCTCTAATTCTATAGTAATATATATTCTTAAAAATTGCAATCTTTACAAATTAATTACAATTATATTTATAATATAAGTGTATATACAACCTTTATTAAAATGTTTTAATTTTAGTAAAAATTAATTATTCAAATAATTTTCAGTTTTTCATTAACATTATATGGTAACTACTACAAATAATACACCAACGAACGAAAAAGCTGCATCAAAAGAGACGTTATTAACGCCTCGTTTTTATACGACAGACTTTAAAGAAATGTCTGAATTAGATGTTTCATCAAATAGAGAAGAAATTGAAGCTATTGTTGAAGAATTTAGAATTGATTATAATCGTGATCATTTTATCCGTGATAAGGAATTTGCTCAAGGCTGGAATTCTTTTGACGATACAACACGCAATATTTTTATTGAATTTTTAGAGCGCTCTTGTACTGCCGAGTTTTCAGGATTTTTACTTTATAAAGAAATTTCACGAAATTTAAAAAAGCAAAATCCTTTACTAGCAGAAGGATTTTCTTTCATGTCTCGTGATGAAGCACGGCATGCAGGATTTTTAAATAAAGCTATGAGTGATTTTAATGTTTCTTTAGATTTAGGTTTCTTAACTAAAACTCGAAAATATACATTTTTTGCTCCGAAATTTATTTTTTATGCAACTTATTTATCTGAAAAAATAGGATATTGGCGTTATATAACCATTTATCGTCATTTAGAAAAAAATCCAGATTTTCGTGTATATCCAATTTTTAGATTTTTTGAGAGTTGGTGTCAAGACGAAAATCGACATGGTGATTTTTTTGCAGCGATTTTAAAATCGCAACAATCATTATTAAATAATTATGAATCACGCTTATGGTGTAAATTTTTCTTATTATCGGTTTTTGCTACGATGTATTTAAATGATATCCAACGTGCCGATTTTTATTCGACAATTGGATTAGATACTAAACAATTTGATTTACATGTTATTCGTAAAACAAATCAAAGTGCTGGTACATTATTTCCGATTATTATGGACACAGATCACCCACAATTTGTACCATTATTAGATAAATGTTCAGAAGCAAATCAAAGTCTGATTGATATTGATAAAGAAGAAGGTAATGATGCTATTAAGTTTATTCAAAAATTACCGCAGTATTTCAAAATGGCATCTGGTTTAATATCTTTATATTTATTACCAGCAATTGAGACAAAGTACGCTTGGACGGAACAAACTTAAAACTTTTGAACTTTACTATTTTTTGAATAGTTTATACAATATAGGTATATCTGCTAAATATTTCAAATATTTAATCTAAAAATGAAATTAAAAACAAATAAAGCTGCAGCTAAAAGAGTTAAAGTTAAAAAGAATATTGTGTGCCGAAAAAAGGCATATAAACGTCATTTAAATAGACATAAAACAACAAAGCAATTACGTAGATTATCAGGACCTGCTCAAATTTCAGTTGCTGATACTTTAGCGTTTAAAAATATGTTGCCATATGCACAATAATTTTTTATTTTAGTGTAGGTTGATCAATTTATACCTTAAATATAAATAAATTTTAAAAAAAGAACATGGTAAGAGTAAAACGTGGTAATGTTGCGCACAAGCGACGTAAAAAAAATTTGAAGTTAGCAAAGGGATTTGTTGGTTCACATTCAAAATTAGCGACCTTAGCTGGTGAACAGGTAAAACAAAGTTTAAATTTTGCTTACGTAGGAAGAAGGCTTAAAAAACGTAATTTTAGACGTATTTGGATTTATCGTATTAATGCTGCTAGCAGAGCACGTAATAACGTATATTCGCAATTTATTGGTTGCTTACGTAATTTAGATATTTTTTTAGATCGTAAAAGTTTATCAATGATTGCATTTACAGATTTATCGGCATTTAATGCAATAGAACGTGAGTCACGTAAATCTACAATCTTTACGAAATAAAAATTGACTTTAATTTTAAATATCCTTATACTTTAAAGGTATAAGGATTATTTTTTTTTTGCTGGTATAGCTCAATTGGTAGAGCGTCTGACTTGTAATCAGAAGGTTAAGAGTTCGATTCTCTTTACTAGCTTTTATATTTATGTTGCAGAATATAATTAGATTGCATTATAATAGTATTTAAACCAGAATATATATTTCACATACTGTATTCAGAACATAATAAATAAAAAACAATATTTTATATGGAAACAATATTATTAGCTAAATTACCGGGCGGATTTGCCGTATTTAGCCCTCTTGTCGATGTATTACCAGGAATTCCTGTTTTATTCTTATTATTGGCTTTTGTTTGGCAAGCGAGTGTTGGATTTAGATAAATTTAATATTGATTAAAAATTTTTTTAAATAAATTAACTAAAAAATAATGGTAGAACCTCTTTTAACAGGTATAGTATTAGGTATGATGGCAGTAACATTAGCGGGTCTTTTTGTTGCGGCGTACTTACAATTTAAACGTGGAAATGAATTAGCGTTCTAAAAAAAAAAGTTGGTAAATATTCAAGTATTTGAATATCTACCAACTTGCTTTTGTTACCCCTGGTAAAACGCAATCATGCGCTAACTCACGAACGGCATTTCTACATAACCCAAAAAATCGATAATAACCATGAGGTCGGCCTGTTTTCCAACAACGATTTCTCATACGCGTTGGAGCACTATTACGCGGTAATTTTTGAATTTTCTGATTTAATGTAAAAATTTCTTCTAATGATTCAGCTTCTTTTAATTGACTTAAAATTTCAGTACGTTTTTTGGAATATTTTTTTACTAAATTCTTACGCTTTATTTCGCGTTGAATCATACTTTTTTTAGCCATATCATTTTTGTAAAAAATAAATTCACAAAAATAATATAGCAAATATTAAAAATTTAACCAAATTTTCCGAGAGTAGAAGCAATTACAAAAGGTGCATATGTAAATATATAACCTATTGTAAAATGAGCTAAACCTACTAAACGAGCTTGTACAATCGATAAAGCTACAGGCTTATCTTTCCATCTTACTAAATTAGCTAATGGAGTACGTTCGTGTGCCCATACAATTGTTTCTATAAGCTCTTGCCAATACCCACGCCATGAAATTAAGAACATAAATCCTGTTGCCCAAACTAAATGTCCAAATAAGAACATCCAAGCCCACACCGATAAATTGTTCATTCCTAATGGATTATAACCATTAATAAGCGGTGAAGAATTTAGCCATAAGTAATCACGTAACCAACCCATAATATAATTTGATGACTCATCAAATTGAGCTGGGTTACCTAACCATAATGTAATATGTTTCCAATGCCAATAGAATGTTGTCCATCCAATTGTATTTAACATCCAGAACATTGATAAATAGAAGGCATCCCATGCTGAAATATCACATGTACCACCACGACCTGGACCATCACAAGGGAAGCTGTAACCAAAATCTTTTTTATCTGGCATTAATTTAGAACCACGGGCATCTAATGCTCCTTTAACTAAAATTAATGTTGTTGTGTGTAAACCTAAAGCAATAGCATGGTGAACTAAAAAATCACCAGGTCCTACTGTTAAAAATAATGAATTTTTACTGTTATTAATATCAGCTAACCAATTAGGCAACCATAATTGTTGGCTTGCTTGTGTAGCAGCACTTGTACTTGAAGATAGTAAAGTATCAAATCCATATAATGTTTTCCCTGATGCTGCTTGAATCCATTGTGCAAAAACTGGTTCAACTAAAATTTGTTTTTCTGGTTGTCCAAATGCAACTACAACATCATTATGAACATATAAACCTAATGTATGGAAACCTAAGAATAATGAAACCCAACTTAAGTGAGAAATAATTGCTTCTTTATGGTCTAACATACGTGCTAATACATTATCTTTATTTACTTCTGGATCATAATCACGCACGAAGAAAATCGCTCCATGGGCAAATGCTCCAACCATTAAGAATCCAGCGATATATTGATGGTGTGTATATAACGCAGCTTCTGTTGCATAATCACGTGATAAAAATGCATAAGGGTTTAATGCATAAATATGTTGAGCAGCTAATGAAGTAGCTACTCCTAAAGAAGCTAAAGCAAGGCCTAATTGCATATGTAACGAATTTGTAATTGTTTCATATAAACCAATGTGTCCTTTACCTAGACGACCTGAGGGTGGTCTATGTGCTTCTAAAATTTCTTTCATACTATGACCAATACCAAAATTTGTACGGTACATATGTCCTGCGATAACAAATAATACACCAATTGCTAATTGGTGATGTGCAATATCAGTTAGCCATAAAGACTGAGTTTGCGGATGGAAACCACCTTTAAACGTTAAAATAGCTGTTCCTGCACCAGTTAAGGTATTAAAAATATGAGTTGAATTATCAGCATTTTCAGCATAAACGCTCCAGTTACCTGTAAAGAAAGGTGTTAATCCTGCTGGATGTGGTAAAATTGTCGTAAAATTACCCCAATTTACATCAATTCCTCGAGATTCAGGAATTGCAACGTGAACTAAATGTCCCGTCCAAGCAATCGAACTAAAACCGAATAAGCCTGAAAGATGATGATTTAAACGTGACTCATTATTTTTAAACCATGAAATACTTGGTTTGAATTGAGGTTGTAAATGTAACCAACCTGCTTGTAAGAATAGTAATGCTACAACTAATAAAAAAACAGAAGCAAGATATAAATCTTGATTTGTTCTCATACCAATTGTATACCACCATTGATATACACCTGATAATGCAATATTAACAGGGTAAATTACGCCACCACGTGTAAAAGCTTTTAAAGCACTTTCACCGAAATGTGGGTCCCAAATTCCATGAGCGATTGGTTTTACTTTTAATGGGTTTAAAATCCATTGTTCAAAGTTACCTTGCCAAGCAACATGGAAAAGATTTCCTGCAGTCCATAGGAAAATAATTGCTAAATGTCCAAAATGTGAAGCAAATATTTTTTGATATAATGCTTCTTCAGTAACATCATCATGACTTTCTAGATCATGTGCTGTTGCTATACTAAACCAGATACGGCGAGTAGTCGGATCTTCACTTAAGACCTGACTAAACTTAGGGAATCTTGTTGCCATGTATAAAACTCCTTCATGTTTTTATTAATAATTTTTAAAGAAAAAATAAATCTTAATTTATTTTTTTGTCTATACGAAATTAACTTACTGAAATAATTCGAGCTAAGAAGAATGCCCAAGTTGTTCCAATACCACCCAATAAATAATGAGCTAAACCTACTGCTCGACCTTGCGTAATACTTAAAGCACGCGGTTGAATAGCTGGTGCAACTTTTAATTTATTATGTGCCCAAACAATTGATTCGATAAGTTCTTGCCAATAACCACGACCACTAAATAAGAACATTAAACTAAATGCCCAGATAAAGTGAGCTCCTAAGAATATCAATCCATATGCAGATAATGCTGAACCATATGATTGGATAACCTGAGAAGCTTGTGACCATAAGAAATCACGTAGCCATCCATTAATAGTTGTTGCACTTTGTGCAAAATTACCACCAGTGATATGTGTAATTGCTCCTTGTGGAGTGACAGACCCCCAAATATCTGATTGCATTTTCCAACTGAAATGGAAGATAACTATAGAAATACAATTGTACATCCAGAATAAACCTAAGAATACATGATCCCAACCGGAAACCTGACATGTACCACCACGTCCTGGTCCATCACATGGGAAACGGAAACCTAAGTTTGATTTATCAGGAATTAAACGAGAGTTTCGTGCGTATAAAAGACCTTTAAATAAAATTAACGCTGTTACATGAATTGTAAAAGCATGAATGTGATGTACCATAAAATCAGCTGTTCCTAATTTCATAGGTACTAATGCAACTTTTGAACCTAAAATCACTGGATCTCCACCAAAAATATAGCTAGCTGTTGCTAATGAGTTTGGTGACGTTGTACCAGGTGCTGCAGTATGTAATCCTTGAATCCATTGTGCAAAAATTGGTTGTAATGAGATCGCTTTATCCGAGAACATATCTTGTGGACGACCTAATGCTTGCATTGTATCATTATGAATATATAATCCAAAACTATGGAATCCTAAGAAAATTGAAACCCAATTTAAATGAGAAATAATTGCATCACGATGACGAATAACACGATCTAATAAATTGTTATAATTTACTTTAGCATCATAATCACGAACCATGAAAATTGATCCATGTGCACCAGCACCTACAATACAGAATGCACCAATCCACATATGATGTGTAAATAATGATAACTGAGTTGGGTAATCAATTGCAATATACGGATATGGAGGCATTGCATACATATGATGTGCGATGATAATTGTTAATGAACCTAACATTGCTAAGTTAATTGCTAATTGTGCATGCCATGATGTAGTTAATACTTCGTATAAACCTTTATGTCCATTACCAGTAAATGGTCCGCGATGTGCTTCTAAAATTTCTTTCATACTATGACCAATACCAAAATTTGTACGGTATTGATGACCTGCAATAATGAATAAAACAGCAATTGCTAAATGATGATGTGCAACATCTGTTAACCATAAGCTTCCAGTTGTTGGGTTTAAACCACCTTTAAAGGTTAAAATATCAGAATATTTTGCCCAATTACCAGTAAAGAAAGGAGTTAAGCCTTCATTAAAACTTGGGTATAGGCTACCAATAAATTCACGGTTAATTAATAACTCATGTGGATCTGGTAAATCTTTTGGATCCATCCCAGAATCTAACAATTTGTTAATTGGATTACCAATATGAATTTGGTGTCCAGACCACGCTAATGATCCTAAACCTAATAAACCTGATAAATGGTGGTTTAACATCGACTCAGCATTTTGGAACCATTCTAATTTTGGTGCTGCTTTATGATAATGAAACCAACCAGCAAAAAGCATTAATGCTGACATTGCCAAGCTTCCTAGAGCAATACAATATAATTGTTGTTGTGTTGTAACACCTTCAGCACGCCAAATTTGGAAAAATCCAGAAGTAATTTGGATACCCTGGAAGTTTCCACCAACATCAGCATTCAAAATTTCTTGTCCTACAATTGGATATACCGATTGTGCACTAGGTTTAATTTGTAATGGATTCATTAACCATGCAGTATAATTTGAAAAATATGCCCCATGGAAATGCATTCCGCTTAACCAAAGAAAAATAATAGACAGTTGACCAAAATGAGCACTAAAAATTTTTCTTGAAACGTCTTCTAAAGATTTTGTTTGGAGATCAAAATCATGTGCGTCAGCATGTAAGTTCCAAATCCAAGTTGTTGTTTTTGGTCCCTTTGCTAATGTTCTTGAGAAATGACCAGGTTTTGCCCATTTTTCAAAACTAGTTTCCACTACATCTAAATCAACAAGAACTTGTGCCTTTTTTGATTTTTGCGCAGCTTTATCTTGTGGAGTTGTAACCATATGTAAAATTACTTTAAAATTACTAATTCTCTTATTTTCCACACATTGGGTTCACGTTTAATGTGAGGATTTTAATTTTTTAGCTTTTTAATTCAGTAATTAATACGTATTATAGTTAAAATTTTAACCAAAAAATATTAGAGACTTGATTATAATGTATTTTAATTATATACTAGTCATTGTTGGGGGCAGGTGCCCGAGTGGTTAAAGGGGGTGGATTGTAAATCCACTGACTTACGTCTACATTGGTTCAAATCCAATTCTGCCCAATTTTTATTTTATTTGTCTAATCCTAGCATTTTAGAATTGCTTCGTCCGGGCGCTACCATTGGATAACAATTTTCTTTTTCCATTACTGGCACATTAAATAATAATGCTTCGGAATTCAAGTTTTGATCTGTTAAAATTGTTTTAAGTTCTTCTAAATTACTGATTGTATAACCGCGTATACCATATGCTGATGCAACTGAGGCAAAATCAGGCATACCATTACCCATAAAAGAGTTTGAAAATCTATTACCATAAAAAGATTCTTGCCATTGACGGACCATTCCTTGCCAACCATTATTAACAATTATAATTCGAATTGGTAATTTATATTGCGCAATCGTACCTAATTCTTGTATATTCATTTGAAAACTAGAATCACCACTAATACAAATTACTTTCTCATTAAAAATAGCAACTTGAGTACCAATTGCTGATGGCAAGCCAAATCCCATTGTACCTAATCCAGCGCTTGTTATCCATTTTTTAGGCTGACAATTAATTAATTGAGCCGACCACATTTGGTGTTGACCTACATCTGTTGTGAAAAAAGCATTCTCATCAAAATTTCCAATAAAATTTATAACTTGTTGCGGTGTAATATTAGAAGTTGCATAATTTTCGTTCATTAATGGATAAGTTTTTTTCCATTTATATATACGTTTTAACCAATTAACTGTTTGTTTAGATTCAATTAAATTGGGACGTTGACGTATTGTTTTTAACGTTTGCATTAAAATTGTTTTAACATCTCCGATTAAAGCTAATTGTGGACAACGATTTTTTGAAATTTCAGCAGGATCAATATCAATATGGATAACCTCAGCATCACAAGCAAATTCATCTAATTTTCCTGTAACTCGATCATCGAATCGTGCGCCAAGTGCAATTAATAAATCACACTCACTTACTGCAAAATTAGCATATGCAGTACCATGCATACCTAACATACCGAGACCTAAATGGTCTTTTTCATTATAACTACTTTTACCCATAAGTGTAGTAGTTATTGGAATTTGAAATAATTTTGCAAGTTGTTGAACAACTTTAAAAGCATCAGATCTTACAACGCCTCCACCAAGATAAATTAAAGGTTGATAAGATTCAGTTAAATAATTAAGAAACTTATGGATTAGAGATTGTTTTGTTAAATGTTCTGTTCGATAATTATTTGTTATAAATAAATCTTTAATTTTTGGATAGGAATACTCACCTATTTCTTCTAATCCAACATCTTTTGGGATGTCAATTAAAACAGGCCCAGGGCGACCATTTTGACTTAAAAAAAACGCTTCCGAAATAATATGAGGTAATTCTTTTGTATTTCGGATTGTATACGAATGTTTCACAATAGGTAATGTAATACCAAAAATATCGGTTTCTTGAAAAGCATCTGTACCAATAAAAGAGCGAGCAACTTGTCCTGTTATAACAATCATTGGAATTGAATCCATGCGAGCATTCGCAATACCTGTAACTAGATTTGTTGCCCCTGGCCCAGAAGTTGCAAAACATACACCAACTTTCTTTGTTGCGCGAGCATATGCGTCTGCAGCATGTGCTGCACTTTGTTCATGTCTAACTAAAATATGTTTAATTAAATTAGCTTTTTCCCAATAATATAGTTCATCATATATTGGTAAGATTGCTCCGCCAGGATAACCAAAAATATGTTCCACACCATTTTGTACTAGGTTATCAATTAAAGTATAAGACCCAGTACGATTACATTCATTTTTTAAACTCATATACCTTAAATAGAATTAAATTAACTTTATTGTTAAAATAGTAAGTTTTTATTTATATATATTAAAAAAATATCTACTATTATTTTAGATTATACAATAATATTATATATATTTTAATTTTCAGTAGAAGATAAAGGAAAGTGTGAGATTCGAACTCACGGTACCGTTAAGTACATCTGATTTCAAGTCAGACGCAATAGACCACTCTGCCAACTTTCCAAAACATAGAAAATTAGATTTTTTATCTAATTTTCTATGGTAAAATAAAATTATGCTTCAAAAGTTTCGGTTCCCGTAAATTTAATTGATCCTGGGTTAGGATTTTTACCAATAGAAAATTCACGTTTACCTACAGCGACACGCCCCGCATTAACTTTTTCAGGAAAAACACCATCTTTTGGATGGATAAACTGCACTTCACCACTAGGTAAAATACGGAACACACGGTAGTCATTAATTTTAAAATTCGTACGTAATTGTTTTCCTAATGCCAAACATTGTTCTTTTCGAGCCATGTATACTAAATTAGGACCTAATTTCATAATTGCTGCCCCACCTGTAGGCATTTCAAAAATATTATCTTCAACAGCAGACTTTTTATTATTATTTGTCCATGTCATTACATATTTTTCTTCCTTTTCAGCTGCTTCTAACCAACCACCCGTGCTTCCACCAAATTCTGGGAAATAAAGGTTACTCGATTTCATACGCTCTGTAGTATTTTGAAACATAAGTTTTCATTTTTATTTTGATGAATAAAATGTCAAATCATTCTTCTTCAGATCTAAAACATTATGTTTTTAGCGGAGAATGGATTCGAACCATTGACCTTCGGGTTATGAGCCCGACGAGCTACCGAGCTGCTCTACCCCACCACCATTATTATTATTATAACGTAACTTACTAAATTTTTTTAATTTTTTACAGTTGAATTAAACTAAAAAGACCTAAATCTAAACAAATTAATAAAATTATTATTTTTGTAACACGCTGAATAATTGGTCTAATTTTTTGTGTACTAATTAACTTATCATTTTTAATAATTAAAAAAGGTTTTTCCCAAACTTGGCTATCATACCATGAGCCTTCTTCATAAAACAACCGGGTTTCATTAAAACGTTTCTGTATTTGTTGCCAACGAAATAAACCAATTAAAATTATTCCCAATAAAATATTAATTGTAATAAAACTATTAGTTAATAGCCAATCTAATAAATTATTAGAATCAAATAAAACCGTATTGATCGTTAATAGACTAATAATAACGAAATTAATAAACCATAGATTGGTAATTGTTTTTAGATAATTGTTTTTTGATAATGTAATCCAATTCGTTAATAAATTTTTTTTTAACCCAATATATTCCGTAATAGGTTTTTGATCATCCGGAATAGGACATAACAAAAAAATCTTAATATTTGTATTCATTCATTTTTTTATATGTTTTCAAATTTTAATTTTATTAATAATAGAGTAAATTGTAAAAATAAACTTATCCAAGTAACGAGCTCTAATGGACTAGTAGAACTCGAAGTACTTTGAATACTTCCTGGATCTTTGGTTTCATTTTGATTTAAAATTGATCCTACTAAAAAGAGGCTATTCACAATTAATAATATTATTAGTGGATTTGTTTCATTCATTTTGTCAAAAAAATGTTTGTTAATATTTAATATGTATTAAATATTAACAAACAAAGTTAAAATATTTTTATTTTCTAAATTATGTATTCGCCTGTACTTGTAAAAGTACAAAACCTAAAGCTAAACCAAAAAGTGTTGTTACAAAACAAACAATCGCTGTTGTAAAGATTTCTCCCATAAAATTTTTCTATTATTTTTTAATATTTTTAAACTTTTATTAGCAAGATATGTTTAGAATCCGTTACGTCCCCAAACAACTAAGGCTAATGAGAATGAAAAAACTAGTAATAAACTAGCCCATCCTAAATTAAGTACATCAATCATTATATTTACTAATTTTTCTTTTTATATATTATTTTTCTTACTTTATAAGTATATATTATATGCAGTTTTTCTAAAAATTTTATTAAATGTTATCATTATAATAGCATAGGTAATCAAAAACCTTAAAAATTTGAACATGATAACAGAATTAAACATTTATATAACACTTTTCCTTGCATTTGTTTTATTAACGTTTGCTATTCGTTTAGGGATTTCGTTATATCAATCAAATTAAATTTATTAAGAAACTATTATGACAACTGTAAAAAGTTTAACAAATTTCCCCTTTGCAGCCATTATTGGACAAGAAGAAATGAAATTATCATTACAACTAAATGTAATTGATCCAAAAATTGGTGGTGTAATGATTATGGGTGATAGAGGAACTGGTAAATCTACTACAATTCGCGCCTTAGCAGATTTATTACCTGATATTCAAATTATTAAAAATGATCCTTTTAACACAAATCCAAAAGGATTTGGTAATGAATATGAAACTGAAGCTGTTAAAATTCCAATGGTTGAATTGCCACTTGGTGCAACTGAGGATCGTGTTTGTGGAACAATTAATTTAAAAGAAGTTTTGTCTGGTGGAAATAGTACATTCGAACCAGGATTACTAGCACGTGCGAATCGTGGGATTTTATACGTTGATGAAATTAATTTATTAGATGATCATTTAGTTGATGTTTTATTAGATTCAGCGGCTTCAGGATGGAATACAGTAGAACGAGAAGGAATTTCAATTAAACATCCAGCTCGCTTTATTCTAGTAGGTTCTGGAAATCCTGAAGAAGGAGAATTACGACCACAATTATTAGATCGTTTTGGAATGCATGCTGAGATTCGTACAATTCGGGAACCAGATTTACGAGTAAGAATTGTTGAAGAAAGAATTAGTTTTGATGTTTCACCACAAACGTGGTTTGAGAAATATGATTCTGAACAAAAAGCAATTCAAGACCGTATCTTATCAGCTCAAGCTTGTTTAGATGACGTCACTTTAAGTTCAGATTTTCAGTTGAAAATTTCACAAGTATGTAGTCAATTAGAAATTGAGGGTTTACGAGGAGATATAGTTTCTACTCGTGCAGCAAAAGCTTTAGCTGCTTTTGAAGGACGTAATGAAGTTACTATGGAAGATATTGAACGCACTATCACGCTATGTTTACGACACCGTTTAAGAACGGATCCAATGCAAACTATTAGTACTGGTGATAAAGTAAACGAAGTTTTCAAAACTATATTTATGGATTCTCAAATTTAAACGATTGTTGAAATTGAGCTCAGTAGGATTCGAACCTACATTAGAAACTTAGAAGGTTTCCGTCCTAATCCCTTAGACGATGAGCCCTTTTTTAATAAATACATAATATAGTCATATAGGCGATACTGGATTTGAACCAGTGACCCTCTGCTTGTAAGGCAGATGCTCTACCACTGAGCTAATCGCCTCTATGATGAAATTATAACCTTTTTTTTAATTAATTAAAAATAGATAAATTTATTCTTTAAAATTATTGTTTGATTCTTTTAACACATAATTTGATATTTCTTCTATCTCTTTCATTTCTAAGCGACCTCCAAAAGCTGGCATACCATTTTTACCATTTAAAATTTGATAAATAATTGCATCATTATTATTCATACCATTTTCTTCTAATGTTTCTCGTTTTAAATTTTTTTCCGGTATAATTACATTTTCACCATTTTTATGACAAACCATACAATTTTTTGAAAATAAAATTTTTCCTTTATTTAGATCAAATGCGTTGCAATTAAATTTAATTAGGAAAACAATAAAAAATCCTATAAATTTGTGAATTATTTTATTCATTAGTTTTTATGAATTAAAAAAAAAGTAAATTTAGATAAAGAATATCTAAATTTACTTAAAAAGTTTTTAATAAATTAGTCAATAGGTTTTAATTGTAATACAGGTTCTGTTTCACGATTAATTCCTTTTTCGAATCCAGCAGCTGCAGCACGTGAACGTCCTGAATGCCACCAATGTCCTACTAATAAGAAGAAACCTAAGAAGAAATGAGAACATGTTAGCCATGAACGTGGCGATACATAGTTTACTGAATTAATTTCAGTTGCTACACCACCTACAGAATTTAACGAACCTAATGGAGCGTGAGTCATATATTCTGCAGCACGACGCTCTTGCCAAGGTTGAATATCATTTCTGATTTTATTGATATCTAATCCATTAGGACCACGTAATGGTTCTAACCATGGAGCACGCATATCCCAGAAACGCATTGTTTCACCACCAAAAATAATCTCTCCACTTGGAGAACGCATTAAATATTTACCTAATCCAGTAGGACCTTGAGCAGATGCAACATTCGCACCTAAACGTTGGTCACGTACTAAAAATGTAAATGCTTGTGCTTGAGATGCTTCTGGACCTGTAGGCCCAAAAAATTCACTTGGATAAGCTGTATTATTGTACCAAACAAAAACTGATGCTGTTAATCCCATAACAGCTAATGCTGCTAAACTATAAGATAAGTAAGCTTCACCAGACCAAACAAAAGCACGACGTGCCCATGCAAAAGGTTTTGTTAAAATATGCCAAATTCCACCAGTTAAACATAAAATACCAACCCAGATGTGTCCACCTACTAGATCTTCCATGTTATTAATTGAAATAATCCAACCGTCTCCACCAAATGGTGATTTAAATACATATCCAAAAATTACTAATGGGTTTAATGTAGGGTTCTTAATTAAGCGAACATCACCTCCACCAGGTGCCCAAGTATCATAAACTCCACCAATATACATAGCTTTGATAACTAATAAGAAGGCACCAATTCCTAATAAACATAAATGAATACCTAAAATTGTTGTCATTTTATTTTTATCACGCCAATCATATCCAAATAAAGGAGCATTCGTTTCTAATGTATCAGGACCAAATAAAGAATGATAAATTCCACCAAATCCTAAAACTGCAGATGAAATTAAATGTAATACACCTACAACAAAGTAAGGATAAATATCGGTAATTTCTCCACCAGGACCTACACCCCAGCCTAACGTAGCTAAGTGAGGTAATAAAATAAATCCTTGATCGTATAAAGGTTTTTCTGGAATAAAGTGAGAAACCTCAAATAACGTCATTGCACCACACCAAAATACCATTAAACCTGCGTGAGCTACATGAGCTCCTAAAAGTTTTCCAGATAAATTAATTAAACGTGCGTTTCCAGCCCACCAGGCAAAACCTGTAGCTTCAAGTGTCGAACTAGTCGTAATTTCTAAATCATCAAAGCGCGTTTCCACGTGGCAGTACCTCTTCAGGGAAAATGTAGTTTTCGTGCGGTTGATCTTGTGCCGCCATCCACATACGAATTCCTTCATTTAATAAAATATTTTTTGTGTAGAATGTTTCAAATTCTGGATCTTCGGCTGCTCTTAATTCTTGAGAAACAAAGTCATAAGCACGTAAATTTAATGCTAAACCAACGATACCAACAGAACTTGCCCATAAACCAGTAACAGGTACAAAAAGCATAAAGAAATGTAACCAACGTTTATTAGAAAAAGCTACACCAAAAATTTGAGACCAGAAACGATTTGCAGTAACCATTGAATAAGTTTCTTCTGATTGTGTTGGAGTAAATGCACGGAATGTATTTGCTGCATCACCATCTTCGAATAATGTATTTTCAACAGTTGCACCGTGAATGGCACATAATAAAGCTCCTCCTAAAATTCCTGCTACACCCATCATATGGAAAGGATTTAAAGTCCAGTTATGGAAACCTTGTAAGAATAATAAGAAACGGAAAATTGCTGCTACACCAAAACTAGGAGCAAAGAACCAACTAGCTTGACCTAATGGATAAATTAAGAAAACAGATGTAAATACTGCAATTGGTCCAGAAAACGCTAAAGCGTTGTAAGGACGAATACCTACAAGACGTGCGATTTCAAATTGGCGTAAACAAAAACCAATTAAACCAAAAGCACCATGTAATGCAATAAATGTCCAAAGACCACCAATTTTAAACCATAAAGTAAGGTTACCCTGTGCTTCAGGTCCCCATAATAGTAATAGAGAATGTCCCATACTGTTTGCTGGTGAAGAAACCGCAACAGTTAAGAAATTACATCCTTCTAAAAACGAACTTGCTAAACCGTGTGTATACCAAGAAGTTACAAATGTAATTCCTGTTAACCAACCACCTAATGCTAAATAAGCACAAGGGAATAATAATAATCCAGACCAACCAATGAATACAAAACGATCACGTTTCAACCAGTCATCAATTAATGCGAATACTCCACGTTCATTAGACTGAACTTGTCCAATTGAAATTGTCATATTTAAAGTATGATTAATAAAAAATATTACTGCCATTAATTTCGGCAGTTGAATTTGTTAGCTTTTTAAAGTCTCTAAATTTAAATTATTCTTTTTATATCAACACTAACTTTTAAAATTAAGAAAATTTTTCTTAACTATTTTTTGTAATTGAGCTAATAAATTCCTCAAGCTGTCTAATATAGTACTATTATATTCATTAGTTAGGTTTTACACTAATAAAAAATTTTATATTTTATATTTTACTCTTAAAAGTTTTCGTTAAATTTCGAAAAATTAAACAATATTTTAATTTTTTGACTTAATTTTTATTGGATTTATTGAATTTTGAAAGAATAATACTTTAAAAATTTAATACATTCAGAAAAGCACTTGACATCTTAATAGCATTGTCACTATAATATGAAATGTTTGTAAATAATTAAATCTCTACTTTTCAGTACAAGATTATATTTGATAGTTAATGCTATTCAATAAATACAAAAATAAATTCAGGAAAAATAAAATATAAATAATTTATATTTTTTAATAAGAGTTTGATCCTAGCTCAGAATGAAAGCTAGCGGTATGCCTAATACATGCAAGTCGTACGGGAATTTAGCCTTCGGGCGAAGATTCTAGTGGCGAACGGGTGCGTAACACGTGAGAATCTGCCTTTAGGAAAAGGATAACTACTAGAAATAGTAGCTAATACTTTATATGCCTTAGGGTGAAAGAAGCAATTCGCCTAAAGAGGAGCTCGCGTCTGATTAGCTAGTTGGTAGGGTAAGAGCCTACCAAGGCGACGATCAGTAGCTGGTTTGAGAGGATGATCAGCCACATTGGAACTGAGACACGGTCCAGACTCCTACGGGAGGCAGCAGTAAGGAATATTCTACAATGGGCGAAAGCCTGATAGAGCAATACCGCGTGAGGGACGAATGCCTACGGGTTGTAAACCTCTTTTCTCAAGGAGGAAGAACTGACGTTACTTGAGGAATAAGCATCGGCTAACCCTGTGCCAGCAGCCGCGGTAATACAGGGGATGCAAGTTTTATTCGGAATTATTGGGCGTAAAGCGTCTGCAGGTTGACATAAAAGTCTTTTGTTAAATATCAGAGCTCAACTCGGAATCTGCAAAAGATACTATATGTCTTGAGTATGGTAGAGGTAAGGGGAATTTCCAGTGGAGCGGTGAAATGCGTAGATATTGGAAAGAACACCGATAGCGAAGGCACCTTACTGGGCCATTACTGACACTCAGAGACGAAAGCTAGGGGAGCAAACGGGATTAGATACCCCGGTAGTCCTAGCCGTAAACGATGGATACTAGATGTTGTATACTTTATTGTAAACAGTGTCGTAGCTAACGCGTTAAGTATCCCGCCTGGGGAGTACGCTCGCAAGGGTGAAACTCAAAGGAATTGACGGGGGCCCGCACAAGCGGTGGAGCATGTGGTTTAATTCGATGCAACGCGAAGAACCTTACCAGGACTTGACATGAAGAGAAGTTTTTTGAAAGGAAAATGTGCTACGGCCTCTTACACAGGTGGTGCATGGCTGTCGTCAGCTCGTGTCGTGAGATGTTGGGTTAAGTCCCGCAACGAGCGCAACCCTTGTCTTTAGTTGATACTCTAAAGAGACTGCCGATTATAAATCGGAGGAAGGTGAGGATGACGTCAAGTCATCATGCCCCTTACGTCCTGGGCTACACACGTGCTACAATGGGTGTGACAATTAGTTGCCAATTCGCGAGAATGAGCTAATCTTTAAACACATCCCTAGTTCGGATTGTAGGCTGCAACTCGCCTACATGAAGGTGGAATCGCTAGTAATCGCAGGTCAGCAATACTGCGGTGAATCCGTTCCCGGGCCTTGTACACACCGCCCGTCACACCATGGGAGCTGGTTATACCCGAAGCTGTTATCCTAACCTTTTGGAGGGAGGCATCGAAGGTAGAATTGGTGACTGGGGTGAAGTCGTAACAAGGTAGCCCTACTGGAAGGTGGGGCTGGATTACCTCCTAAAAATAGAAAAGTAGAAATAAAAAAGGGCTATTAGCTCAGTTGGTTAGAGTGCACCCCTGATAAGGGTGAGGTCGCTGGTTCAAATCCAGCATGGCCCAGATGGGGGTATAGCTCAGTTGGTAGAGCGCTGCCTTTGCAAGGCAGATGTCAGCGGTTCGAGTCCGCTTACCTCCATAAAAATTTAAACACTTAAGAAATTAAGGGCGTATAAGGGATCCCTTGGTATCCAAAAGCGATGAAGGACGTGGCTACCTGCGAAAAGCCTCGGGGAGTCGGAAGTAGGCTATGATCCGGGGGTATCCGAATGAGGAAACTCTATATCTTATTACTGAATCTATAAGTAATTAAAGAGCGAACCTAGGGAACTGAAACATCTTAGTACCTAGAGGAAAAGAAAGTAAAAACGATTCCCGGAGTAGTGGCGAACGAAATGGGAACAGCCTAAACTTATAAATATTTTTATAAGGGTTGTGGGGTAGAAAAAAGATAGTGAACTAACATATGCATAGAAGCTACAATAAAATTAGGTGAAGTAATTGGAAAGTTACACCATAGAAAGTGATAGTCTTGTAACCGAAAATTTTTAATCAAATATCTATACCCGAGTAGCATGGGGCACGTGGAATCCCGTGTGAATCTGCGAGGACCACCTCGTAAGGCTAAATATTCTTGGATGTCCGATAGCGAATAGTACCGCGAGGGAATGGTGAAAAGAACCCCGGGAGGGGAGTGAAAGAGAACGTGAAATTGTACGCCTACAATTAGAAGGAGGACGACTTAACGTCTGACTTCGTGCCTGTTGAAGAATGTTCCGGCGAGTTATAGTTAGTGGCAGGTTAAGATAGAGATATCGGAGCCAGAGTGAAAGCGAGCTTGAATAGAGCGTTAGTCACTAGTTATAGACCCGAACCCGGTTGATCTAACCATGGCCAGGATGAAACTCAGGTGATACTGAATGGAGGTCCGAACCGACTAATGTTGAAAAATTAGCGGATGAGTTGTGGTTAGGGGTGAAATGCCAATCGAAATCGGAGCTAGCTGGTTCTCCCCGAAATGCATTTAGGTGCAGCGGTGGATGTTATAGCATAGGGGTAAAGCACTGTTTCGGTGCGGGCTGGTAATTCGGTACCAAATCGAGGCAAACTCTGAATACTATGTGTACAGTCCACCAGTGAGACTACGAGGGATAAGCTTCGTTGTCAAGAGGGAAACAGCCCAGATCACCAGCTAAGGCCCCCAAATAATTGCTAAGTGGTAAAGGTGGTGGAAAGGCTTAGACAACCAGGAGGTTTGCTTAGAAGCAGCAATCCTTTAAAAAGTGCGTAATAGCTTACTGGTCGAGCAATTCTGCGCCGAAAATTTATGGGACTAAGTAATTTGCCGAAGCTGTGAGATATACAAATTCGTATATCGGTAGGGGAGCGTTCCGTTGTAGGTTGAAGTGTTAGCGAAAGCGGACATGGACGAAACGGAAGTGAGAATGTCGGATTGAGTAGCGAAAACATTGGTGAGAATCCAATGCTCCGAAACCCTAAGGTTTCCTCCGCAAGGCTCGTCCACGGAGGGTGAGTCAGGTCCTAAGGCGAGGCTGAAAAGCGTAGTTGATGGATAACAGGTTAATATTCCTGTACTGATTATTACTGGTATCGAGGGACGAAGAAGGCTAAACTAGCCGGATATCGGTTTTACCGGTTCAAGTAGTTAAGGTGTTGATGGTTAGAGAAAATAACTAGAGCTGAGATACGAGTACAAGATTAATAAAATCAAAGTAGTTGATGTCATACTTCCAAGAAAAGCTCGCAATGCCATAAGTAATAATCACCTGTACCCGAAACCGACACAGGTAGGGAGGTAGAGAATACCAAGGAGCGCGGGAGAACCCTCCTTAAGGAACTCGGCAAAATGACTCTGTAACTTCGGGAGAAAGAGTGCCCTAAGGGCTGCAATATAAAGTTCCAAGCAACTGTTTAGCAAAAACACAGGTCTCCGCTAAGTTGTAAAACGACGTATGGGGGCTGACACCTGCCCAGTGCCGGAAGGTTAAAGAAGTCGGTTAGCATTGCGAAGCTGATAACTGAAGCCCCGGTGAACGGCGGCCGTAACTATAACGGTCCTAAGGTAGCGAAATTCCTTGTCGGGTAAGTTCCGACCCGCACGAATGGTGTAATGATTTGGAAGCTGTCTCAAGGAGGGACTCGGTGAAATAGAAATGTCTGTGAAGATGCGGACTACCTGTGCCAGGACATTAAGACCCTATGAAGCTTTACTGTATCTTGAGATTGGGTTTTGATTTTATTTGCGCAGAATAGGTGGGAGACTTTGAAGCCGGCGTCGTGGCGTTGGTGGAGTCATCTTTGAGATACCACTCTGATAAAATTGAAATTCTAACTTTACACCGTAAGCCGGTTAAAGGACAGTTTCAGGTGGGCAGTTTGACTGGGGCGGTCGCCTCCCAAAAGGTAACGGAGGCGTACAAAGGTTTCCTCAGATCGGTCAGAAATCGATCTTAGAGTGTAATGGCAAAAGGAAGCTTGACTGTGAGACCTACAAGTCGAGCAGGGACGAAAGTCGGTCATAGTGATCTGACGATTCTGTGTGGAAAGGTCGTCACTCAACGGATAAAAGTTACTCTAGGGATAACAGGCTGATCTCCCCCAAGAGTTCCTATCGACGGGGAGGTTTGGCACCTCGATGTCGGCTCATCGCATCCTGGGGCGGTAGTACGTCCCAAGGGTTGGGCTGTTCGCCCATTAAAGCGGTACGCGAGCTGGGTTCAGAACGTCGCGAGACAGTTCGGTCCATATCCGGCATGGGCGTTGGAGTATTGAGAGTGACCCTTCTCTAGTACGAGAGGACCGAGAAGGACATACCGCTAGTGTACCAGTTATCGTGCCAACGGTAAACGCTGGGTAGCTAAGTATGGTTTGGATAACCGCTGAAAGCATCTAAGTGGGAAGCCGTCCTCAAGATGAGTACTCTTAGGTTGCAGGAAGACTACCTGCTTGATAGGCATCAGGTGTAAGTATAGTAATGTATTCAGCCGAGATGTACTAATAAACCATATTCTTAAGATTTTTAGTTAATCAAACTTTTCAATTTCGGTGTTTATAGCATAATGGTCCCACATCATACCATCCCGAACATGATTGTGAAACGTTATTGCGGAGAAAATACTTGGAGGGTTGCTTCCTGGGAAGATATCACGATGCCGAAATTTATAAAAAGTCCTTTGTATGAGTAATCATACAAAGGACTTTTTTTTTCTTTCCAAATTATTCATTAATTTTTTATCTTTATAAGAAAAAATTATCTTATAATAAACATTTGGAAGAGGAGACGACTATGACAGCAACTTTAGAAAGATATGAAAGCCTAAATATCTGGGAACGTTTTTGTTCTTGGATCACAAGTTTAGAAAACCGTTTATACATCGGTTGGTTTGGTGTAGTAATGATTCCAACATTATTAACTGCAACAACTTGTTTTATCATCGCATTTATCGCAGCTCCGCCTGTTGATATCGATGGTATCCGTGAGCCAGTAGCTGGTTCTTTAATGTATGGAAACAACATCATCACTGGTGCTGTAATTCCTTCATCTAACGCTATTGGTGTTCACTTTTACCCAATTTGGGAAGCTGCTTCTGTTGATGAGTGGTTATACAACGGTGGTCCTTACCAATTAGTTGTATTACACTTCTTAACTGGTGTTGCTTGTTATTTAGGTCGTGAATGGGAATTAAGTTTCCGTTTAGGTATGCGCCCTTGGATTTTTGTTGCATTCTCTGCTCCTGTAGCTGCTGCAACTGCTGTATTCTTAATCTACCCAATCGGACAAGGTTCTTTCTCTGATGGTATGCCTTTAGGAATTTCTGGTACTTTCAACTTCATGTTAGTATTCCAAGCTGAGCACAACATCTTAATGCACCCATTCCACATGGCTGGTGTTGCTGGTGTATTCGGTGGATCTTTATTCTCTGCTATGCACGGTTCTTTAGTAACTTCATCTTTAATCCGTGAAACTGCGGAAGGTGAATCTACTAACTACGGTTACAAATTTGGGCAAGAAGAAGAAACTTACAACATCGTAGCTGCACATGGTTACTTTGGACGTTTAATCTTCCAATATGCTTCATTCAACAACTCACGTTCTTTACACTTCTTCTTAGCTGCTTGGCCAGTTATCGGAATTTGGTTAACTGCTTTAGGTATTTCTACTATGGCATTTAACTTAAATGGTTTCAACTTTAACCAATCTATTGTTGATAGCCAAGGTCGTGTAATTAACACATGGGCTGATATCGTTAACCGTGCTAACTTAGGTATGGAAGTAATGCACGAACGTAACGCGCACAACTTCCCATTAGATTTAGCTGTAACTGCTCCAGTTATCGTTGGTTAATTTTTTAAATATTCAAATTCAATTCTTTAATTGAATTTGAATATTTTTTTTTATTTAATTTCTTTCATTATAATAGTTAGTTAGAATACTTGATATTTTTTAGTTACTATGAGTTTAATTTTTTCCGATTATCAACTTCCAATAATTGCATGTTTCCTTATTTTCGGAGCAATGGTTGGTTATTGGATTAGTTTAGCTTTTCCAAAAAATAATAACGCTTTTTTTGTAAGTAAAACTTTAACATTAATAAGTAATATTTTTTTTGCCATTACCTTAAGTTTACGATGGTTTAACGAGGGTTATTTTCCACTTAGCAATCTTTATGAGTCACTTATCTTTTTAAGTTGGGGTATTTCGATAACCCATTTATTTATTGAATGGAAAACACAAAGTCGGTTAATTGGAGCTATTGCAGCCCCTATTGTTTTTTTTATTTCCGGTTTTTCAAGTTTGACACTTCCAACTGAAATGCAAAAAGCATTACCCTTAGTACCCTCCCTTCAATCAAATTGGTTAATGATGCATGTTACCATGATGATGGTTAGCTATGCAACTTTAATTGTAGGGTCGCTTATGTCAATTTTATATTTAGCTTTTATTATCTTAAATAAAAAATCTACTAATTCAAAAATTTCCGCAACACAGGATCAAATAGATAGCACAATAACAATAAATAAATCATATTCAAAACTATCTTTATTAGAAACTGTAGATATTTGGAGCTATCGTATTATTGGTTTAGGTTTCCCTTTTTTAACCATTGGAATTATTTCTGGTGCAGTATGGGCAAATGAAGCTTGGGGTTCTTATTGGAGTTGGGATCCGAAGGAAACATGGGCTTTAATTACTTGGTTAATTTTTGCTATTTATTTACACTCACGTTTAATAAAAGGATGGCAAGGACAAAAGGCTGCCATTTTAGGGTCATGTGGTTTCTTTGTTATTTGGATTTGTTATTTAGGAGTAAATTTTTTAGGGAAAGGTCTTCACAGTTATGGTTGGGTATTATAAAATAAAAAGTGGTTTCATCTCGTTAAAGATGAAACCACTTTTATTTTTTATGAAATTAATATGCAAGACCCATACTTCTAGTAGTTTCACCACCTAAATATACACGAACACTTAAAAAATCAGTTGGACAAGCACTTTCACAACGCTTACATCCAACACAATCTTCGGTTCTCGGTGCTGATGCAATTTGACCAGCACGACAGTCTTCCCAAACAACCATTTCTAAGACGTCTGTAGGACAAGCACGTACACATTGAGTACAACCAATACAAGTATCATAAATTTTTACTGTATGACTCATAAAATCTCCTAATTTTTTTTTATAAAAATATAACTATATATTATAAACTAATTTTTTCTAACGCCCCAGGTTGGGCTTGAACCAACGACCTATCGGTTAACAGCCGATTGCTCTACCACTGAGCTACTAGGGCATAATTAAACTTTCATATCCATATAATATAATAAGAAAAAATATATTTGTTTCCTAACTTTTAAATCGAGAGACAAATATATTTTTTAAAATTGTTTCTTCTAACACTCTAACTAAATTTTCAAATTCAATTTCTAATGTAATTTTACCACGATTTGTTGTACTTCCTATCCAAGTATTTTTATTATCTTGAAAAACCCAAATTTGGGTATAAGGCAAATAACTTAAAAATGCCGTGATCATTAATAATCCAAATCCAAAATAGATTAAAATAATGCTAGGGTCATATTTTATCTGTAATCCTGTAGCGGGAATAATATCAACAATTTTAAAATTAGGTTCAATTGCTTCATCAAGCGTTGCATCTTTCAAAAATTGACCATTTTGATTATAAATAATAAACTTGTTTTGCAGTTGATCAAAAACAATTGTTTGTATCTCATTATTTTTGGTAACTATCCATGTTACCCAAGATTTATTAGCCCCTTTTAAAGTAAATAAAGGTATTTCATATAATTGGTCTAAATTTTTATCTTGAAGCCTAATTCCTATTAAATTCCAATCACTTTGATAAAAATCGACATTCTTATATCGTAATGGATTATTTACTGAAATGGTTTGATGCTTTATTTCATTTCCATAAGAATCTAAAATCGATAGATCTGAATAAAATTGATAAATTTTATCCTTTTTATATTCAACCCAAAAATCATTGATACGACTATTAATATTTGGGATATGCGTAAATTTACCTACTTTTATTAAATTTTGAATATGAAAAATTTCTCCCTTTGGTAATAATTCTTGTGCTTTAAAATTATTAAATGCACCCCATGAAGAACCAATTAATATTGTTATTAAACTTACGTGAACTAAAATTGGACTAATCCGACCAACTAAACCTCGATAACCATAAGCGAAATCACCATATTGATAAAGGTAAAAATTCTTCTGTTGTAATTGTTTTAAAATATTTTCTTTTAAAAAAATTGTATTTTTTAATTTAACGGAAAAAAGTAAATTCAAAAAAGAAGCTGTTTGTTTTTTAAAAAAATATTCTTTAGAATTATTTAAAAGTGGAAATTGACGTGTGATGCTACACGAAACTAAAGAGACCCCTAATAATAATAATAAAAGTATAAACCACCATGTGCTATAAACATGATCTAATCCAAAAAACAAAATTAATTTCCAATTAATAAAACCATAAATAGGATTTTCAATACTATAATTAGTTTGATAAAATTGAATGGTTTCTTCTTGCTCAATAATAGAACCAATTGAACTTACCAAAGCAATTAAGAATAAGATAAATAGAGCAAATTTTAAATCTGCAATGAATTTAACATTTTTATTAATTTTTTGTAGGTTCATGTAAATTTGAATTTAAATTGCAAGTTTGTGACGACCGCGACGACGACGATTACGTAAAATTTTACGACCACTCTTTGTTGCTAAACGTGCTCTGAAACCGGATGTTTTTACTACTTTTCTTCTAGTACCATTTAATGTATTTTTTGACATATTAGTTTTTTTAAATTATCGGATTATTTATAAAATAGTATATCATAGAAGCACGGATTTGTTGGAACATTAATTTGAAAGAATTAAAAGCTTCTAAATTGTATTCAATTAAAGGATTCTGTTGACCATAAGATCTCCAACTAATTGTTTCGCGAATATAGTTCATACGTTCAATATGTTCCGTCCAATAAAAATCAATAATAGATAATAGAGCTGTTGGGCGAGTACTTTTTAAGAGCCCTAATTGATATAAATTTGTTTGTGCAAAGCGTAAATCCAAAGATATCCATAATTCCTTATAGAATTCATTTATATTTTGAGTATATAATGAAAAATAGGTACCAAACCAACGCTCTAAACGTGTTTTACCTGATATCGTTGTAATTAAATTTTGTCCTTTTAAAATTTTAAATTCTTCGTCAAAAAGTGATTCTAAATAACTTAAAAACAGTTTTGGATATGTATTACCACATAGTATTCTATTACGAGCATTAAATAATTGTTTACGTTGCGAATTTAAAACATCATCATATTGAAAAACGTTTTTGCGTAAATCATAATTATAAGATTCAACTTTTTGTTGTGCATTTTCTAAACTTTTAGTTAATAAACCAGATTCTAGAGGTGAATCTTTATCATCAACTAAAAATTCAACCCAACGCTTTATACTATCACCACCAAAAACTTTAATTAATTCATCCTCTAGGCTTACAAAAAATTGTGAGCGGCCTGGATCACCTTGTCTACCCGAACGACCCCTTAATTGATTATCTATACGTCGCGTTTCATGTCGCTCAGTACCTAATACAAATAAGCCACCAAGGTTTTTAACTTTTGTATTTTCTACTTCCCAAATATTTTTATTCTCAGCAAATAGTTTTTCATATAACAATTTTAATGAATCATTAGCATCTTCTAATGAATAAGGTAAATTAAAGATTTGATCTTTTAAAATATTGAGAGTTTGTGTTTTTTCATAATCAGCAATAATTTCATTTTTTGTTGTGATTAGGAATTCTTTTTCAGATTTATTATTAAATAGAAGTTCTTGGATCTGTTGTTTTGTTTTATAGGTTGGGTTACCACCAAGAATAATATCTGTACCTCGCCCAGCCATATTTGTTGCAATAGTAATAGCAAAGCGTTCTCCCGCTTGAGCAACAATTTCACTTTCACGTTTTACATTTTCTGGTTTGGCATTTAATAATTGATGAGGAATTTTTGAAATTTTAAATAAATCTGCTAAAAATTCTGATTTTTCAACACTAGCAGTCCCAATTAGAACTGGTTGTCCTTTTGAATAACATTCTTTCGTTAAATTTAAAACAGCTTTCCATTTTGATAATTCACTTTGATATACTAAATCTGGTAAATCTTCACGCGCCATTCCTTTAGCTGTTGGAATTATATCAATATCTAAATTATAAATATCTTGAAATTCTTTCTCTGTAGTTTTCGCTGTTCCTGTCATACCGGCCAGTTTAGGATAAAGTGTAAAAAAGTTCTGGTAAGTAATTGCACTTTTAGTTTTTGTACCTCCACCAATTTCTACTTTTTCCTTAACTTCTATTGCTTCATGAATACCCATACTCCAACGACGATCTTCCATAATACGCCCAGTGAATTCATCAACAATACAAATTTTATTATTTAAAACAATATAATCCTTGTTTAGTTTAAAAACATGTTTTGCTTTTAATGCGTTTAAAATTTCTAAAATCCAAGGATCATCACTATCGTATAATGTCTTTTTTCCTAAGCATTCCTTTGTTTTTTTATAACCATCTTCGGTCAAATTAATTTCACGTCGCTTTTCTTCAAGTTCAAAATGAATGTCTTTTTCTAATTGATCCGCGACAGCTTTCGCTAAGTATAATTTATTAATATTATTTTCACCCTTTGAAGCGGATAAAATAAGAGGAGTACGAGCTTCATCAATTAGAATAGAGTCTACTTCATCAATAACACAATAATTAAAGGGTCTTTGTACTACTTCATTTAAATTAAAAGCAGAACTATCGCGTAAATAATCAAAAACTAATTCTGAATTTGTTACATAGGTTATATCACAAGCGTAACTTTCTTGCTTTTGCTTAATTGTACTAGTACTTTTAACTAACCCAGTACTTAAATTTAAACCTTTATAAACCTTCCCCATCCAACGTTGGTCGCGTTCGGCTAAATAATCATTAACAGTGACAACATGAACGCCTTTTTGAGATAAGGCATTAAAAGAAACTGCTAAAGTAGAAGCCAATGTTTTTCCTTCGCCAGTCTTCATCTCAGCGATTTTACCATTATGTAAGGTATACCCAGCTAAGAGTTGTGTGTCGTAGTGTTTTAATTCTAAAGTTCTTTCACTTATCGTTTGAACAGCTGCGAACCAGGAAGCAAGAAAATTATTTGATAAACTCGACTGACGTATTTGAGTTTTCAATTTTTCTATTTTTAATAATTGATCTTCCAACGTTAACTGATTTAAAATATCATATTCCGATTTAACATTTGAAATAAACTGTTTCATAATTT
>JACLAB010000423.1_pt1 | contig 35665 bp, 26 predicted proteins | sample 8027921 | NCBI WGS metagenome assembly JACLAB01 (sample SAMN15725117, study PRJNA655200) | protist metagenome | isolation source: fluorescence activated cell sorting (FACS) single amplified genomes of... | place: USA: West Boothbay Harbor, Gulf of Maine | collected 2000-07-19 | reverse complement strand
CGTAACGTTTCCTTGCGTCAATGCCGCTTCTGAGAATAAAAAGATGACCACGTACGCGTTGAAAATGAGAGTCGCGCAAAGTTCTGCTGCGCAGCAAGTGGATACGTTTCTCGAGCAAATCGCAAAGGCTCTTCTGATCGCCGGCGGGGAGGAGTCCAAGAAAGAAGATTAAAAGTTTGAATAGTATATTTTTATAAAAGTATGGTACGATTTTTGTTTTTTTCATCCATCACAAAGTAATGTAATAATAGTAGTAATTGTCTATGTTTCTCTCTAACCTTGCTTCTCCCATCCGCTCGGATCGTGCTTCTGCGGCGGCTTTTCTCCACTCTCCGGATCCGGTCTCAACGGAAATTTCGGCACGTTGGCCATTGGTTTGAACGGATCAGCCTTTGAGTCGTACACGTGTTTCAAAGCAGCACCAAACAAAATGGCACCGGCAACTAATAAAACATCATCCGCAAACGCGGCCGCGTTTCCAGTCCCAGTCCCTACGTGTCCAGACGCGTCGTGTATTTCTCTCGACATGGCCATGTGTTCCTCGTCGTATTCATCTCCGTTCGCGTAGCCTAATCGATTTTGTGCTTGCGCCGCTTCCGGATAATCCGCGGATTTATCCATATCGGCGACGTACCCATCGTGAAAATGTTCCGGCGGGATAATCGGTTTTAATTTATACCCTTGCATTTTCCCTTGCGCTTGTCTGTTTGCGACGACAAAGTTCCATTGCTGGCACAAGTGCAACGCTCTCTGATCGACTCTTCCTTGAACTCTAGCCTTGGGTAACAAAGGCGCTCCGTCGTTTTCGTGCCCTTTCGGCAGCGGCATGTCGCACATTTGCTGCGCTTGGCGGATGGAATAATATATCGTGGACGGTAAATACTTTGGTTTATCCGGGTCGCCTCTTTTCGCCTCCACCGTGGGAACGCTCTTCGAGAAGAGCGCGCCGAAGAGGAGAACGATTTTCGCAATCATCAAAAATCGGTTTTGTTGCTGCGTGAAGAAATTTCTCGACGACGACATCTTTTTATTTTATCTCTCTTTTGCTAATTTTTATTGCCGCGCGTGAACGTGCGCGCCCTGTCTCTCTCTCTCTCTTTCCTTCTCTTTTTCTCTCTCTCTGTGTGTGTTTTGGAGACGCGTGAAATGACGAAAATATTTACGCGTCAAGGGAAGTGTGGATTTTATTTAAAGCGGATTGATTGATTCTCGATTGATCTCGTGTGTGTCCGTGGGGGGTCGTCTCGAGAGAACTCTCGAAAAAAAAAACAAAGGGCCCGACAGGGGGAGCGTTTGTCTGTTTGTCCTCCGCGCCCGCCACAACAAAAAGGAGCAAAAAAAAAAGAAGAAGAAGAAGAAGCTGAGTGAGAAGTGCACAAACAAAACAACACGCTGCGAAACGAAAAACATTTCTCACTCCCTTTTCCTCCTCCCCTGTCTTTATACATATACATATACGCAGTGGAAGAATGACGGGGAAACGAGGACCTTCGACGACGACGACGACGACGACGACGACGAGAGGACGGGCGGAGGAGGAACAGGAACAGGAACAGGAGGAAGGAGAAGACAACAAAAAGGAGGACGCCACCCCGTTAGAGTTGTTGAAAGAGTGTTGCGTAATTTCAACCGATTCGTCATCATCAAATAAACATCAAGATGGTGGAGTGGTAAACATCATCGATGAGGATAAGAAAAGTAGTAAAATACGAATTGAAGACTTGGGCGAGACGGATAACTTGTTATTTTCTAAGCTCGCGGTCGCGTTCAGCTCGTTGTACGTGGAAGCGAAACGCTTGGAGAATTTGAGCTACGACTTGATTTTACCGAACGTGATATCTTTCGGATGGTTCCATCCTCCTCCTCGTCCTTCTCCTCTTCACAACGAGGAAGACGACGACGAGGAGGAGGAGGAGGAGGACAACAGTAGTAATAGCAACGCTATACTGGGACAGTTTGCAGAAAAATTAACCGTGCTACAAGATTCAGTGATGTTTCGGGAACAGTTGAAAGCAGTCGCCGTGAACGCCTTCAGACAGTTGGAGTTTCAGTACGCGGACGAGTCGGTGGAGGAGAACAGACCGCTGAGTCACGTAAACTTGACGATAATGTTCGAGACTTTGACGAAGTGTTTATCCATCGCGTGTAAAACAGACGAAGCGATAGCCTCGAACGGTAACCTGCGACGATCGTTCCAAGCGATGAAAGTAGCCATTAAAGAAGCTTTAGAAGAACAAGAACAAGAACAAGGAAAAGAAGAACGGAAGAAGTTACTCGCTTTGAAGAAAACTACGCAAACGTTAGAGTTTGAACTGTGCTCGAAAAGCTGTTTTGAGACCATCGTGAGAGAGATTACGGACGAAGAGAATCGAAAAAGTAAGAAGAATGGAATAGAGGAGGTACCGATGCGACTCTTGCGTGCGTTGCACTCTTATGGTTTGGAGATGTTTGAAGTTGACTTTGTCCAACGAAACGACGTCGGCGTTTTAGCGTTGGGAGTTTTGTTAGTGCGCCTAGAACCGAATAGCTCAGATACGAGATTGATCGAGAGGATGTTCAGGCACATTTTCTCAGAAAACGTGGCTGGTTTAGCCGTATCTACTGGGATTGTGATTGATCCGTTGCACTTTCTGTTGGTACAGCTTCCAGAGAGCGCTTTGCCTTCGAGCAAGAAAAAATGGCAAACCCACTTGGAAAATAAAATATTAAGGTTTAACGACATGAACGTGCAGCTCTCGCGAATAGTTATCGATTTTGTAGCCGAAGTGACGAGTTGGACGAGCGAATTTGAACGAGATACCACCGATCGCGCGACCGGAGGAGTATCTCTTGAAATTATCACCAGAGGTGTTCGAATAGCGAGAGACGTAAAAGCCACTTTAGAGCTTTTTGTTCACTTGGACAACACATTTTCGAGAGATGCCACGAATAAGAAAAATAAAGTACAGGATAATAAAAGACGAGCTCGAATGCGTGCGTATGGGCAACTCGCGGAGCTTCTTGAGACGATTCGAAAGTGTTATGCATCCAAACAAAACGAACTCACTTTGGAGGTAAAAATAACTCACTGTCTGACATCAAATTTAATATTAATACTTTTTCTGACAGATTTCCCAAATTTTTACAGAAAATTTGAATTCCTTAGATTTAATTGTGGTACGTGAATTACTTTAAGATTTATATATCATTTGGGAATATAATATTAATTAATTTTTTCAAAAATAGAAAAAAGCAAAATCTAGCTTACTCGAAGAAATTAACCTAGATGAGCAAAATTCCAAATTATTAAGATCTGGAGGACATGAAGGTATTTTATACGATGCATTAGATGCGTGTTTATTAGGGGGTAAGTATTAAATTAATCCCATTAAAAAAAATTAAATGAATTATTTTTTTTTCTCAGAACGATTATTAGCTGATGATTTCTTGAATTTCCCGAAAATTGGACTATTAAAAGTAACAATAGACGTGATAAAAACAATTAACGTAAAAGAACGTGTTTTTTGGGGAAATATATTTCAAACAATGGAATATTTGGAGATTGTTGCGGATTTAAAAAGTGCAATAAAATTTTCCTGTGATTCGTCTTGTTTCTTTGACATAGCCAAAGAAGCCTTTCCAGCAGTGCTAAATGATATCTACAATCATCCAGAGCAGTGCTACCGGTTACCAACGATTGTTAGCGCGTTTGCGTCCCCGATAAAATATTTGCTAGCAGATGAAGTGAGTGCGAGAGAGTTTTGTAAGGAAGTCGTGGTGAAAAGTTTGCGCACAGAACTAGTCGAGCGATTGGTGCAAGACATTGAGAGTGATTTACGCGAAACCGTTTCGATTCAATGGAAAAAAAAGGCTTCTTCGAATGTGAGCGAAAGTTCTGACGTGAACAAGAACACGTACGCACACGTGTTCCTCGGTATTCCGCTGATGGACTTGAACGGTGCTACTATTTTCTCCGTCAAAAAGGAAGTTCAAGCACAACTGGCCAAGTCGCTCTATGAAAAAGCAGCCTCATCTCTCACCGAATGGAAAATGTACTCTGACATTCGGAGCATAGCGTTGGCAAAGTACAATTTGGATCTCTCCGAAATCGATGAGCTTCCTCCTGCGACGATAACTTCTGTTAAAGATGGAACTGCTGTTGCGAAGAAGTCTGCCATCGATGTGCTCGATGTGGTGCGAGATATTCGGTCATTTTGCGTTCGATACAACTACAACATGAACACGCAAACGTTCATCGAAAAATCCGCCGTGGCTAAGGAAAAGACTTTGTTGAGTACTTTATCCATACAGCACGTCTCAGAGTGTATTCGAACGCACGGAACGGGGGTCACCCATGCGGTCATCAACTCCGTCTTTCGATACCTCGCCCAAAGGTTCCAAATATTTTCGCAGTTTCTGTACGAAGACCACGTGAAGTCCCTGGTTCAAAAAGAGAAGCAAGCTCACTCGGAAGGGAAGTATGAAGAATATCCGGTAGTTCGAGGCATTCAATTTCTCCAAGAAATGCGAAAACTTGGAGTAGCAGATGACGGTCTCAGTTTCCTGGACCAGTTTCGATGCCTCGTGACTGAAATGGGAAACGCACTCGGCTTTGTGCGCATGATACGGCTCGGTACGATGCGTTATTCCTCCAAAGCGAACGAGTTTGCCACGCGGATGAATCCAGAGATGAAAAGTGAAGAGAACAACGACGAGAACAAACATCCAAACTTTGAATCTCTGGCCCGGGAATCTGGGTTTCACGACTTCACAGTGAACGCTTCGAAGCAACTCGATGCAGAAATTGAATCTCTCCGAAGTAACAGCACGGAAGGTACCGATTATTTCGAAGTTTTGACGAATATATTTTCGAGCGAGCTTCAGAGTGACACGAACAAGCACTTGAACGCTTTCTTCTTGATCGTTCCGGCGTTATGTCTTTCCATCATTGATGCCATGTACGTCTCCAAGCAAAAGCTTCAGAAAGCTTCAGAAACGATCGCATCCCCCTCGTCCTCGAAGATTGAAACGCAAATGCTCCTCAACCAATCCTGTTTCACCGACGACGGGTTCGCGTTAGGCATCGCGTACGTCTTGAAAGTTTTGAACCAAGACTCAAAATTTGATGCTCTGCACTGGTTCGAAAGTTGCGAAAACTATTACCGCTCGGAGAAGGAGGCGGCGCCCTCCGCAAAGAAGGACCAGGAAGAACAAATGTTGAGATTGAAACGAATCGAACACTACGAGAAAGAGTTTCGCTTGTTAGAGTATGTTTTCACCGGATCCAGAGCGTTCTTCTCTCACGAAGACGAAGTTTAACACAAAATAGATTATTTATATTGCGTAGTTTTTGATATTACAACGAGTTTAGAGTTAGATTTTTTGAGTGGCACTGTTTTGTGTTGTTAACTTTTTTTGTTCAAAAAGCGCTCACACTTTATCCAAAAAGAGAGTCTTTTAGACTCCACACGTTGTTGATTATTCCTCAGAAACAAAATATATATCCGCAGCTGAGCAACGCGCTCAAGCACATATATATTTGCACACACACACCCGCGTAAGAAGAGTAAACATGGCCACTACTGCTGCTGCCGCGAGTCAACAACTCGCGTTCGTCGCTTCGTCATCCAGCAACAAGAGCGAGAGAAGAAGCTTGCTGAAGAAGAGTCAACAACAAAGACACAGAAGATGCACGCTCACTGCGCAGCCACAATCAACCGCAGCCGTCGAGGAAACGTTAACTTTAAAACCAATCAAGAAAATTGATGGCACCGTTCGCCTTCCCGGGTCGAAGTCCTTATCCAACAGAATCTTATTGTTAGCCGCTTTGGCGGAAGGGACGACCAGAGTCGAAAACTTATTAGATTCGGATGATATCCGATACATGGTGGATGCGTTAAAAGTCCTAGGCTTGAGTTTCACGGAAGATCGAGCTAATAATATTTTGGAGATCACCGGGTGCGGGGGTAAATTCGAAAAGACCGGGAAAGAAGTCACGGAGTTGTTCTTAGGAAACGCGGGGACGGCGATGCGGCCGCTGACGGCAGCGGTTGCGGCTGCAGGCCAAGGCACGTTCGTTTTGGACGGGGTGCAAAGAATGAGAGAGAGACCGATTCAAGATTTAGTCGACGGGTTAGTGCAGTTGGGCGTAGACGCGGAGTGTACCATGGGAACTGGGTGCCCACCGGTCAGAATTAACTGCAAAGGGTTACCAGGGGGTAAAATCGAATTAGGCGGAAACGTGTCGAGTCAATACTTGACGGCTATTTTGATGTCCGCGCCGTTGTCAACTGGGACGGTGGAGATTCAAGTCGTCACGGAGTTGATTTCGAAACCGTACGTGGAGATGACTATTAAATTGATGGAGAGATTCGGTGTGAAAGTGGACGCGGCTGAAGATTTGCAATCGTTCAAAATCCAAGGCGGGCAAACGTACAAATCTCCAGGGTCGATCTTTGTGGAAGGCGACGCGAGTTCAGCGTCGTACTTTTTAGCGGGCGCGACGATCACCGGGGGTACAGTTACCGTCGAAGGATGCGGTCTCGATTCGATTCAAGGGGACACGAAGTTTGCGTACACGATGGAGCAAATGGGCGCGACTTTGGAGTGGACGGCGAACTCGGTCACGTGCACCGGTCCGAAAGATGGGAAATTGAAAGCAATCGATGTGAACATGAACGCTATGCCGGATGCCGCGATGACTTTAGCAGTTGCCGCCTTATTCGCTGACGGAACTACGACCATCAGAGACGTCGCTTCGTGGAGAGTGAAAGAAACGGAGAGAATGATTGCGATTTGCACGGAAACTAGGAAGCTTGGGGCGGAAGTCGTTGAAGGCAGCGATTATTGCGTCATCACCCCACCGAAGGGCGGATTCAACAAAGGCGTCGCCATCGACACCTACGATGATCACAGAATGGCCATGGCTTTTGCTTTAGCGGCGTGCGGCAACGAAGATATCATTATCAACGACCCGAAAGTGACGAAGAAGACGTTCCCGAATTACTTCGATGTCTTAGCGACGGTCGTTGAGAACAAATAAAGAACAAAACGTGACCCCATGATATAATCTAGAGAGCGAGAGAATGAAACACACACATTTTAAATATATTCGAATAACTACTAATTAATAATGACAACTACATACTCTAATGATACACTAAGACATTCTCTCTTACGTGATTACGCAGCAGGTGGTGGTTGCTCCATGGTCTGCGCGTTCAGCTCTGCAAACCTCACCGACACTCGCGCGCTATGTTTCAGAAATTTTTCGCAGCACTTGCTCACGCATCTCTCTTCGTCTTTTTCCAAAGATTTCCTTCGGAAACTATTGACGCACTCGCTGAAACACTTCTCGACTAAATTGTTATACATTCTCAAGCTGAAGTAAAGTAAAGAAATGTCACTCAGTCAAAGTCATTCGCGGTTGTTCCCTCCCGACTATTCGTTACTTTGTTGCGTCTCGCAACGCGAAGACGCGCAAAGAAGCGTGGTTCTGATTGATTTTCAGATAACAAAAAAAAAGCAGTGGAAAAAAGAATGACGGCGGCACGAAAGAGAAAATAAATGCACACGCGCAATCTTCGTAGTCGTTACATGCACACACACAAATTCAACTCACCTATCTCTCGTTTGCATGGTTTCAATCATGGCGACCATTTTGGTCTTATCCTCTTCTGGTAAAGAGTTTAACAGTTGCGGATCCATTTTTTTCTTTCAGAGTCGTCTGATGATTGATGTTCTCGTCGTCGAACAGGGGGTTGTGTCAAAAATGAAGAGAAGTCGTAAAAAAAAGAAGCGAGAGTGAGACAGAAAAGGTGCACGCACTCTTTTTTTTTTTCGCACCCTCGTCTTTTTTCTTCACGCTCGAGAGAAAAAATATCGATCGCGGGCCGGTTACGCACACATGTTTCCACTTCCCTCGATGGACGCTCATCAACAACATCATCATCACTATCGTCCTCAAGGCCACCAGTCGACGTCGGATTCGGAGGAGATGGCGTTCATGGCGTCGCATTTTTTGGACGGTATTTTCTTCTTTTTCTCTCTCTTGGACTCTCTTTTTTTTTTCTCTCTTTCTCTCTCTCTCTCCGCGTATTTTCATTTTCGTTCAACAACAAAACGATAGACTGATCGCGAAAGCCTCTCTTCCTCTCTCTGCTTTTTCAGAAGGGCCGAACGAGAACACGCACAGAGTCTCACACGTGGCGGGCTTGCCGTTAATGCTTACCGCGAACGATTGGCAAGCCGCCGTGGCGGTGTTGGCGACGAACGAGCAGCACCAGCACCAGCTCCAGGATCAGCAACAAGGACAAAAGAAAACGACTTCTCCCAGAGAAAAGGAGGAGGAGGAACGAGAAGGTTTAAGGAAAAAGATGAAGAAGAAGAGAAAGAAGAACGAACGAGAGAAGGACAGAGATAACGATGACGAAGAGGACGAGATTGAGAAGGTTGACGCGGCGACGCTCGCGGCAAACATGAAGAAAGTACCGCTCATCGAGAAAGATGCGAGAGGCGGCGGCGATCCAAACTTCCACCGCTTGAAAGAAGGTGGTGAAGGGCAAGAACAACAGCCACAAGAAGAGCGAGTACAGCAGCAGCAGCAGCAGCAGCAGCAGCAGCAGCAGCAGCAACAACAACAACAACAACAACAACAACAGGAGAAAGAAGCGACTCCGCCGCACTCCTCCAGGTTTCGAGGCGTGACGAAACACAAGCGTTCCGGTCGATGGGAAGCGCACATCTGGATACGAGACTCTAAGAAACAGGTTTACTTGGGCGGCTACAGCAACGAGCAGCACGCCGCTGAGGCGTTTGATCTTGTCGCGATGAAGTGCAAACTGATGAAAAATGGACGTAAAATCAAGTTGAACTATCCGGCGTCGAAATACCAAGATTTACAAGGCTATTTACTTTCTACGTCTCTCGAAGAACTCATCATGGCGGTGCGTCGTCAGTCGCAAGGGTTCGCGAGAGGTTCTTCGGGTTATCGCGGAGTGACATTACATCCGACAGGACGGTGGGAGGCGAGGATTGGCTTACCTGGCGGGAAAAAGCACGTCTATCTTGGCTTGTTCGAAACCGAGGTCGAAGCTGCGCGGGCGTACGATGTAAAACTCGTCGAGTTACGGGGTCCCTCGATGGCGACGAATTTTGCAATGTCCAACTATGCAAAATCGATTAAAATCTTCTACGAAGAAAATCCGGACGCCGCGAACGAGAGCACAGAAAGTACGCCCTCGACGAAAGAGGCCAAGTCCAAGACAAAGAAGAAAAAGTCTTCTTCTCATTGATGATTATTTTTACTTTTCAACTGCTACTCTAAAACTACCACTACTATTTCCACCACTAAAACTAAAACGTAAACTACGCTCCTCGTTCACATCGAGTCCATTCCTATTTCATCTAATATGATTTTCAATTCTCTCGAAAACGCGTGCACCGGAAATCCAACCACGTTGAAGTAATCGCCTTCGATGCCTTTGACGAACGAAGACGCGTACCCTTGTATCCCGTAACCGCCGGCTTTGTCCGTCCACTCGTTCGTAGCCAAGAACGCGTCTATTTCTTGCTGTTCTATTTCCGCAAAGTTCACGATAGTCGTTTCCGAGAAGTGTTTCAGTTGAGCTTTAGTATCGTCGTTCGTATTGTAAGCGATGCACACGCCGGTGTGCACTTCGTGGGAACTGTTCGAGTGTCTCTCCATCATCTTTCTCGCGTCGTCTCTCGTCCCCGGCTTTTCCATGATGCCCCAACCTTTACTCTCCACGACCGTATCCGCAGAAATCACGATGAGATTTTTAAGATTTTTACTCCTCTCCTTTTCCTCTTCTCTTCTCGTTCGCGCGTACACCTCCCGCGCTTTCTCCGTGGCGGTTAAAACCGCGTACTCGTCTCCTCGCAATCCGTCTTTGGAAATGTTCTCCTCGAACGTCGAAGAGACGACGTCGAACTCGATCCCTAGGTTTCTCAAGATTTCCTGTCTGCGGGGACTCTTCGAGGCGAGCACGACGCGCCACTTCGTCGACGCGTTCAGCGCGTTTATGTATTGCAATATCATGTGTTTTTAGTCTCTCGGTGTGTGGTAGTATTTATACGACGTGTGTAACGAACGCTGGTATGTGTTTGAGAGAGAGGTGAGAGAAAACGACGAGTCGAACGAAAATTTAGGTCACAGGTCACATCTGTGAATAGGTTTCAGCGCAAAAGTCGAAAGTCTAATATAAAACTCAAAAGTGGTAGTACGGGGTAGTAATCCTCATTTTTCGTATAAAATTCTCGACAAGACATACACGCGCGCGCGGTCCGGGAGCGAAAGACGCGGAAAGAATTCGAGATACAGATATATAAGAAAAGGGAGATCGACGGACGGGAAGGTAAAAAATGTCGACCGATCGCATTCAGCTCGCGCTTCAGAAACGCTTAAACGTGTGTTTGAAAAAACCGGAAAACATAGTCTGCGCGGAGTGCCCGTCGCGTTTACCGCGGTGGGCGAGCATGAACTTGGGGATTTTCATATGCACGAACTGCTCGGGAATCCACAGAAGTTTAGGAGTGCACATTTCGAGGGTGCGATCGACGCAGTTGGATAAGTGGACGGAAGCTCAGGTCGAGTACATGGAACGCATGGGGAACGAACGCGCGAATGCGTTTTGGGAGAAGAATTTACCACCAAACGTGAAACCGACGAAATCGGATTTACCAACCGTGGAGAGGTACATCAGACAAAAGTACGAGAGAAGAACGTATTGCGATAAAGAGACGGATGGACCGGTGCCGCTGCCAGCGGGAGCGGTTACGAGCGGCGGCAGCGGTGGTGGAGGTGGAGGTGGAGGAAACGTAGTTGCTCTTCCGCAACAAGCGCAGCAACAACAACCACAACAGCACTCTGCGGCGGCGGGACTCTTAGACTTGTTCGGCGATATGCCGGTAGCACAAGCGCAGCCAACAGCAGTTCCAGTAGCAAATACTAGTAATCAAAGTGTTGGAGGAAATTGGATGGATTTCGGAAGCGCACCGGCAAGTACGACAGCGGCACCAGCAACGTCAACTAACGATGATGATTGGGGAGATTTCTCTGCTGCTCCGGCGCCGACTTCCACAACACCAACGACACCAACGACAACGACGACGACGACGACGTCCACAGCGCCTGCTAACGGTGGGTTAGACATGTTCGCTGGTTTCGACATAGCTCAACCGCAACCTACAACAACAGGAACACCACCATCAGCAGCAGCACCATCAGCAGCGAAAGTAGAAACCACCCCGCCAAAAAAAGTAGCATCAAAAGAAGATATCATGGGTTTGTTCGACGCGGCACCGCCAATGATGCAGCAGCCGCAACATAACATGATGATGAACGGAGGGATAATGCCTCAACAGCAGCAACAAATGGCATCAATCGGAGGTGGTATGATGATGCAACAACAACAACAACAAAACGTAATGGGCGGAGGCTTGCCGCAAATGCAACAGCAGATGGGAGGAGGATTCATGGGAGGAGGTATGCCGCAACAGCAATTCCAACAACCGCAAATGATGCAAGGAGTAGGAGTAGGAGGAGGATACATGCAACAACCGCCGCCTCTAATGCAAAACATGTACGGTGGTATGCCTCCTCCTCAAATGGCGCCTCAGATGATGTATAATCAGCAACCGCAAATGCCACAGATGCCGCAAATGCAACAACAACAACTGAATCCAAACGCGGCGCCTCCAATTTCCCTCGATACTTTCGGCATGCCTTCGTCGACGACGGTCACGGCGCAATCCGTGCCATCGCCGAAAAAAGAGGATCTGTTTCCCGATTTGAAATGGTAAATTACATGGAAACACTAGAAGAGAGAGAGAGAGAGAGAAAGAGACACGAACACAGCTATGAAAACTTGTTTTTTATATAGTTAGTATTTTAGAATTGAAAAACCTTTGCGAACACACACAAATATTATTTTCTAGTCTTCGTCTTCTTCTTCGTCTTCGTCATCATCGTCCCAATCGTCTTCGTCTTCGTCTTCGTCCATACCAATCATGTCTACCGTTTTCTCCCCTCTCGCGTCCAACGCTTTGATTCGATCTCTCTCTTTCTGCGCTTTCAACTTTCTCTGTTCTTCCGCACGTTTCACCAAAAGCTGTTCGCGTTCGCCTTTTTCTTTCGCTTCCACTTCAGCTTTATACTTGAGCAAAGCAAAAACCCCACCGACAGCGGCCGCGACCGTCGCAGCTAATCTCAAATATCTGAATTTCGACTTCTCTTGAACGTTGTGCGTTTTCAACATCGTCACCAATCGTTGCGGTAAAGCTCCGCTCATCTCGTCTATTTTCTCTCCACTCTTCCAAATTTGGTACGTCGGTATCGCTTTCACTCCACACGCGATTGCAACATCCGGGACTAAATCCACGTCCACTTTATACATTTTGATTCGATTATACTCTGCCGTTCTCGATATCGTCGACATGTACGGTGCCATCCCTTTCGATCCCATGGACGTGGAAGACGCAAACTCGACTAAAACTATCGAGTCTTTCGCTTTTCGTAAGATTTTCATCCACTCCTGTTCGTTTGTTATGTTTTTTATCCGAGATAACTGAACCATCTTGCGAGCGCCTCCGGCTCTTCGCACGCCTCTTCGTGACATTATTATTATTCGTTGCGACTTAAACGGGTATTTGCGCGCGTCCTTCGCGCGTTTTTATGCGTGTATGTGTGTATGTTGTATTGGATATGGACGTAAAAGTTCACCCAAGAGAAGGAGTAGTTCGTAGCAGTTTGTCAATTGTGGCGTCTCTCGGGCGGATAAAAAACCCAAAAAAAAAGAAGAAAACGAAGAAGAGAGAAGTGATTTGTTTTTTAAATCAAAACCACTTTCATCATCATCACCATCATCGTCAGAAGTTGCTCGCGCGTATATAAAAAGCACACGACACACGACTTAAAAACGTCGCAGTAAACGAAAAAAGAGTATGGGGGACGACGACGACGTCGTCGAAAACAACAACGACTATGATTCTTCGGACGGAGAGTATTCGGATTCGGACTTACACGCCGGTGGCGTCTCGGACACGGAGACGGACCAAGCCGTCATCGCGCAAGCCATGTCCGGCGAGGCGACTTTATCGGTAGACGTTGGGTCTTCTTTAACCCATCACGATTGGGCGGACATCGATAACAGCGATTTAGTCGCCAAAGTGAGAGGATCGGCTGGCTTTCGAATCATGAGAGAGATTCAACCATGGGACGGGGCGGCGTCTTCCTCTGCCACGGCGACTTTGTTAGATAACAAAATCTTTGAGTACTTTTACGTGCAAAGGAAAGACTCGGACGTGTTCAAGAAATTGGTGAAAGAGTGCTTTCCGAAAGAGTACGAGCAAGCTTCCTCGGATAAGGAGGAGAAAAAGAGATTGCAGTCCATGTGGGCGCAACAAATCATGGATGAGTTGAAAGGGATGAGAGAGTATGCGAAGCACACCATTCGATGGTTGACGGCGATAAATAACGCGCAAGCAGGAGATTTGTTGTTTCTGAAGAGAGAGGCGTTGTTGAATGGAGAACACTCTATTCAGTGGAAAGCTGCGGATATCGTTTGGGAGAGCGTGTCGAATAGGATTAAAGATCAAACGTTTGGCGCTATGCACGCGTGGACGAATAAATCTGGAGCGCAATCCGGCGGGGTCCCGAGAATGTATAAGCATCAGCACGAACTTTTGGAGGTTTTGGATAAACATTACACGGAAACTGAACAGGCCGCTGAGAGAGGAGGAAAGCCTCCTTTGCCGTTGCACGTCATTCTAAGCACCCCAACTGGGTCCGGTAAGACGTTTACCGCGGTTTTGACGTATTTGCGATTGATCAAGCAAAAGCACAAGGATATCATCTTGTTGTATTCCGTGCCTACAAAGCAGGTTTTGAAGAGAGTTGGCCAAGAGTGCGAGGCGCACGCGGTGCCATATTGGACGGCGGCGAGAGATAACACCGGCGACGGAACGATGACGCAAGTCAGAAGACCGTATTCTATCAGAGACAAGGCGAGAAATAAAAAAGCTTTGAGAGCGGCGAGGGCCATCGGAGAGAAAGTTTCCGCTGGTAGCGGTACGGTGGAACAGCAGTTGGAGTATGCCGCGGACATAGGCTTCAAATTGAAAGATCACGGCGCGGGGAAGCCAGACATTATCATTGCAGATTTGAACACGACGGCGAGAATATTAGAAGCGGCGAAGAAGCAGCCAGAATCGAGTTTTTATAACCAATCGAAAATTTTGCTCTATTTTGATGAACCGAATATGGGGATTCATTTAGACCCAAAGGTTTTAGGCGTCGTTTCAAACATTCAAGCGAATATGCCGCACGCGGCTGTGTTGGCCTCTGCGACGCTTGGCACGTGGGATACGTTAGAAGACTGGTGGAAAGGTCCGACAGAGGCGAGAAGAGATACTATTGAGATGGCGCCGTACGAGTTGCCAATGTCGAAACTCGCGGTTTTTAACCAAGCAACTAATGAAATTTCCAACATTTCTCCGTTTGGAATGTTCAAAAACTATGGTGAATTCCAAAGAGCTATGAATGATTTCCGCATTCCAACTTTATTGTTGAGACACTTGTCTGCCAAGCAAGGCAACGATTTGTTAGGCATCGATGGTCCGGAAGCATCATGGGAGAAAGTCTATGGGGACGTCAAATCGTTACGACTGGCCATCGAACCAAAAATGAAAACTATTCCGCAGCCTGATTTCGAAAAGTACAAAGTTCGCTGGGCAACTGGAGAAGGCGCGCCAAAGAAAGTTGCCGGCATTCGAGACGCTTTAAGTAAGGAAGGTGTCACCATGGTCGGTTGCATCAACCCGAGGAGAACAGCGTTGGAACTCGCCGGTTTCGAAAACAAAGAAGACTGGCAAGCCGCGGTGCATAAATTGAACTCTAAATTAAAAGAAGCCGAAAGATTGTTGAAAGAAAGTGCGAAAGCGGAAAAACGTGCGGCGAAGAAGAAAGGCGACGCTGACGATGAAAACCCAGCCGATGCTGGGGACGACGTCCAAGTTGGATTGGTCACCTTGAGACCGATGTTGAAAATCTCGTTAGCAGAGGCGCTGGAGTCGGACATCGATACATTGGTGATGCTGTCTCGAGGCGTCGCGTACGCTAGTGGTAAAGGTACGGAGACTATGGTGAAACGATTGTATAACCAAGCGCTGTTGACGGTGCCGGATTCTTTGAAAGGAAGGGCGCCGCCGTTGAACGTGCTTGTTGTCGATTACTCGTCTATTTACGGTACCGATTGTCCCGCCGTAGACACGTTGCTCTTGCAAGAAGAACTCGGAAGATTACTTGCCTGGGAAGATTTACAGCAATTCATCGGTCGTCTCCGTCGCGACGGCACGTGCATCTTCTTCTCCTTGGGTACTTTGCGAAAAGCCGTGTTGGGTTCTCAGGTCGAAGCAGAAGAAGTGCAGAAAACAATCAGCTTTCAGAAAGCTGTCGAGGAGGCAACCTTGAAACTCGCAGAATCGAAGCAATACGACAGCGTCTCGGTAAAAGGAGCTTTGGATCCATTAGCCGAACAGTTCGGTAGACGCAGTGGAGAAGCTGGCGCTTTTGCCGTGATTGCCCTCGCGTGCATGTCGTTGAAGCCACAAGACATGCCAGAATCTGACAAAGAACTCTCGGCGCAAATGATAAAAAACGTCGAGAAATTTAGCGAAGCTTTAGAAGCAGTTGTCGCGAAGAAACAGGACCAAATCAGTTTGGTTTCTATTCTCGAGTCTCTCGCATGTTCACAAGCTCCATTCGAAGGTCGAACTGGCGGTGCGAGAGTTTTGGGATGCGCTTCGTCGTTTCTCAAAGGTATTTATGACGCGGACGTGCTCTCGGAAGACGGTATTTTTGCGTGGGCAAATCAGCGGGAGGATGCATCTTTTATTTCATTAGTATTGTTCACCGATGCATGCTGTGTTTTGTTTTTGGGGAAATGTGTGTACGACGCTTCTGCAAAAAATACTCGCTACGTACTACTCTGTATAAAAAATATCATTCTTACTTCTAACCGTGCGCGTGACTCCCGCCGCCGTGTCTGCTCGAACTTCTATCTCTAGCGTACGCCCAGTGTCGAGGTGGTCGACATCCACCGAAGGACTTGGAACACGGCGGGCAAGACTTCTTTCTCTCTGCGTACGTCTGTTTCGTCAACTCTCTCTTCAAATCTTTGCCTTTCATCTGCAAAGAAGTCGCTCGAAAGTTTGATAAATCTACAGTGGGCATTCCAGCTTCGCTTTTACACTCTTGGCATTTACTCTTAGATTCGTGACACTCCACCACGCACGGCTCGGCAAATTTGACTAGTTTCTCCTCGGCGAGTTTCTTCACGACGAACCACTCGGCGCCGTCTCGCTCGCCATTGGCGGGCTCATCGCACGCGTCGTAGTAGTGATACAAGGCACCATGTTCGCTAGAAACTTGAAAACCGAATAGATTAACCTCGTGACATCTAGATAGCGCTATTATGATTCCGTATAAACCGCTCGTCGGCATAAAATTTAAAGAGTGCGCCATATGTTCGACGAACCCTTGATCGAACGCCGCCATTTTAATGGACTTGTCGCCTTTCCTCGTTTTAATAAACGCAGCTAACGACGCGTGCGATCGCATGTGTACTAACAACAACTCTTTCCCTTCTCTGAATGCCCAATTTTGGGTGTTTGTGATTCTATGCGTCGTCTTTGATCCGGCGTGTGCTTCCAATCCGCCTTTTGTGGGCGCTGAGTTGAAGCGAAACACGGCATCGTGTTCATCAATAAACTTCCCATTTTCGTAATTCAACAATATCCCAGACGATCCAACCACGGCGCATTTATCATACACCTCTCCAACTGCATCGTTCTGCGGCATAATTGAAAGCAACTCTTGATCTACGGGACCTAACACTCGATGTCCTTTATCCGCATCCTTCTCTTTTCCAGGCAAAGTCACCTCGATATTTTTCCTCTTTCCGGTCACTTTCTTGCTCATCGTAATCGACCCGGCAAAACCCAATCCTTTCTCAATTTTAGCTTTAATGTGTTTCCCTTTCAAAGGGTAAGCCTTCTCGCAATGGTCGCCTATCCAAAGTTTCGCGCACAAACACGTTCGCGTATCTTTTTGACACACGCCTTTCGGGTGATGGCACGTGGTTGCATCGTCCGGGTCGCACGAGGCAGAGGAGGAAGAAAATCCACTATTCGCGCTATTTATACTGCTGCTATCATCTATGCTTATTACCATATCGTCGTTTGTGTGTCTATGCGTAGGCTCGTCTCCTTCTTCCTCTTCCTCTCCGCCGTTTCGAGTGCTACTGCCACTATTACTAGAATCCAACTCGTTCGCATCGTCATCCGCGTCTTCCTCTTCGTGACTTCCATAATTCGCCGTCCAAGCGGAAGCAGATGAAGAAGTAAACCACGAGGATGAACTCGACGAAGATGTCGAAGAAGAACTCCGGCTCGCCGCCAAGTTTGGAAGTTGTTGCACGTGATGATTAGGAGATACGTTTTGTGGAGTTGATGAAATCAGAAACACGATAAACGCAGACATGACGACGGCGACGAGTAATCTCCTTTTAGGTCTCGATTGAGGAATCGATATCTTCATCGATGAGGACGATGCTATCGTCGTCGATGATGGTGCCATGATTTTGTATCGAGACGGAGAGAGAGAAGAGAGAGAGAGAGAGAGAGAGAGGAGAAGGAAAGGAAGTTTTTGTGATGTTTGTTGTGTGCTTTCCTTTTCCTTTTCCTTTTTTTCACACTTTGTGCAGGAAGGTCGGGAGGCAAAATCGACGCGAACATTATTTTAGGTTTTAGCGATTCATAACTGTCAAAAGGATTTGTATGTTTTCTTCTTCTATTGTACAACAAAAAATGTGGACTTACTTACTTTACTATGTGAAACAGATGTCTTTGTATTCCCTCTTACTCGTCGTCGTCGTCGTCGTCGTCTAATTCGGCTTTTAGAACGACGCAACTTCTATCCAAAATGGTAAACCTGTTCGCTCGTAACTGCGGACGAACCATGGCTTCCGCGGTGAACCTGTCTTCGTCAGAGATGTCGTCTGCGCTGACGAAATCGAACGGCGTTTCCAGAGAGGTGTCTAAAACACATCTCCAGTGTAACCCAGGCGGCAGCTCGGGTAAAGTGACCAACGCGCTCTCGTAGTTGGCGTTGAATGCGACGTAGAACTTTTCCGGGTCTTCTGGAGTGTTGGCGGAGATGGTGTACGCAATGAATCGACTGGTTTCTTCCCAATTGGGCTCGTGCGGCTTCAATCCGTGCCATTGACAGTTGGCGTCGGTCGGAAAGTCTGGTAAGCGAAAGGCGCCGTGTTGCGCGCGAAATTCAGCCATTTCCGAGCAAAATCGTTTTAAACCATCGCCAGAGAGCGGGTCTAACGCTTGGTCCCAGTCGATGTAGTTCAAGTGGTTATCGTGGCAGTACGTGTTGTTGTTGCCGTTTTTAGTGTGGCCGTACTCGTCGCCCATGGTGATCATCGGAACGCCTTGGGAGAGAAACAATGCGCAGAAAAAGTTGCGCATTTGTCGTTCGCGTAAAGCAATGACGTGCTTGTTCGTGCTCGGGCCGTCGGCTTCCGGGCCACCGCCGCAGTTCCAGGAGATGTTGTGATTTTCGCCGTCGTTGTTGTCTTCGCCGTTGAAAAAATTGTTCTTTTCGTTGTAGGAAACCAAGTCGCGCAAGGTGAATCCATCGTGGCAGGTGACAAAGTTGATGGAACTTTTCGGTTTTCGTCCAGAGGCGTGGTAAATGTCCGGAGAACCGCACAAGCGAGAGGCCATGGCACCGACGAATCCGTCGGACCCTTTGATAAAGTTTCTCACGTCGTCTCTAAACTTACCGTTCCATTCAGCCCAGACGCCGTAGTGTGGGAAGGTACCGACTTGGTACAATCCTCCAGCATCCCAGGCTTCCGCGATCAATTTAACGTTACGTAAGACTGGATCGTTGGAAATCGCGCGCAACACGGGTGGATCTTCTAAATTCGTCCCGATTGGAATCCTCTGTAACGGATTTTTCGGAATCGGGTTCCCTTCGTGGTCGTAAAGCACCTCCTCTTCGTCGTAATACGGCATACCGTTCGTCGCGGAATCAGGAGCAGCGGCAGAACTCGGTTGCATGCTGGCTAATAAACTCAACTCTTCAGCCGTCGGTCCTTCCTCGCCTTTATAATGCGAGGCTTCTCTCGTCAAAATGCTCGCTAAATCGAACCGAAACCCATCGACGTGGTACTCCTCTACGAAGTGTTTCAACGAATCGACGATTAAATCCACCACCATCGGGTGATTGCAGTTCAACGTGTTTCCGCACCCGGAGTAGTTGTAAAACTCTCCAGTCGGTGCGGTCACGTAGTAGCTTCTGTTATCCACGCCTCTGAAAGAAAGCGTCAAACCTTTTTCGTTCCCTTCCGCGGTGTGATTAAACACAACGTCTAAAATCACCTCCATATCGTTCCTGTGACACTCTCGAACTAACTTTTTGAACTCGTCGTTGCTCTTTCGTCCGCAATCGGCTTCGCCAACTTTTGCGTATTTTGTCATTGGAGTGAAAAAGTTCACGGTGGAATACCCCCAAAAGTTTCTTCTCAACTCGCCGGTTTCTGGATTTGGTTTGTTTTCGTCGGAGTATTCGAGCTCGTTAAACTCGTGAATCGGGAGTAACTCTAAGCAATTCACACCAATCGATTTCAAATACGGGAGTTTCTCGATCATATCCTCATAGGTTCGTCCTATACCTCTCACGTGACCCTCGTAGATGGTTAAATCGGCAAGATCGTACTCTGGCGATTCCACGCCTTCCCAATCGAAAGCGTTCGTCTCCAAATCACTATACAAAGCTGGAACTCCGCTCGCATATTGCGGCCAATTCTTTTCCAAATCGTTTTCTGCGCGTTTATTCGTTTCCCCGTACCCTTCGCGGTTGCAACACACGTGCTTGGCGTACGGGTCCAACACGACTTTGTTAAAATCAAACGCGTGCCCCGGTAACTTTGGACCGTTTACTCGATATGCGTATAAACATTTCTCGGACAAATTGGGCACTTCCACGTGCCAAATCACCGCCTCGTCCTTCGCTCTTTCCGTCTTGAAGCCACTCTCCGGGTCTAAATCAATCTCTGCCGTTATTTTACCGTACTTAAAATCTTCCTCGGAATATAGCACCAACGTCACGCTCGTTGCGTTTTGTGTCCGAAGTGCAAAGTTCACGCTCTCGTTTTCCAACCTCGTCGCGCCCAGCGGAGACGGTTGCCCGCACGTCGGTTGGCCTCGATTTAACGGAGTTTCTTCGATCGGTCGGAGTTGTCTCGCTAATGATATCTTCTTTGCTTTTTTAGAAGCTGGAATTGTTGTTTTCGTTGCTGACTTCGTCTTCTTTACCTTTGGGGCGGCGGCAGGTGAAGGAGGAGGAGAAGGAGCAGGAGGAGGAGCAGGAGAAGCAGTTGCGACTGCCGAAAGGACGTCTGACTCTTTCGGTTGCGAGGAAGCTGGACTGACTCCACCACCACCGAGCGCGGCTGGATTGTTCGGATCGCCAAACTTTGTCTTTCTCTTTGGCGGCGGAGGATCCGCGGAATACACGTTTTTCTCTGCCACCGTTGTTGTTGTTGTCGAAGACGACGACGACGACGACGATGACGTTCCTCTTCTTCCTCGTTGGTTTCTAATCCTCAAAATCGTTTTTAACGAAGCGCTTTTTGGATAAAAACGAGAAACTCGTTGGAAATTATCTTTTGCGTTTGCCGATACGCCGAGCGATCGCATCGAAGCGCTCATCGATGAAAGAGTCGCGGCAGGAACCATCATCGTACGATATATCTTTTTTACTCTCGGCGGCTACTGTTACAGCTGCTAAGTAATGCAAACCGGGCGCGCGCGCGCTCTTTTAAAAGTAAAGTTTTTTTATTTTGCGTGAAGATTATTCCACCTCGGACGGACGCGCGCGCGGGGTCGATTCAATAATTTTTTGTTTTTTTGTTCAGCAGTGGTCATCAGATCACGCACAAATCGCGAAGAAGAAAAAGAAGGAGAAGAAGGTGCGAGCGACAACCTGCTGCCGAGACGAATTTGATTTTGGTGTATGTGTGTGTGTGTGTGTGTGTGTATGTATAAGTGTGTGTAAGTATAATATATCATAGTTGCTTAAATCAAAATTGCAACGTCGTAACAATGGAAAAGAAATCATGCAGATTTCATCGTCCTTGCCATTCGAATCGCGGCGCGAACTGCGTTCCCGGCGTATGCGACTCTTGTTTCCGCCTGCTCGGCCGTCGCGCCGGGACCGATGATACCCATACCGACCGGTTTGCGATATTCCAACTCCAACTGCTTAAAAATCAACGAGCACGTGTTTCCCATCTCCTCTCCGTGTAAGGTTGAACCTTTTTCTATGTATCCTAAAACACACGCCGCGTCTAACGAGTCGTCCATGAGCATGTTTTCTAATATTAACGGCGCTTCGTACGTGCCCGGGACGAAGACGACTTTGGTGATTTCCGCGTTCATCGCCAACGCAGAAAGGCGAGCGTCTTCGAGCATGCGGTTCATGAGTTGATCATGGAATTCACCTTTTAATGTCAAGGTAGAAAGAAGAAGAAATATGTTGTTATTTAATATCATACAATTTGTTGTTTGTTTGTTGTTGTTGTTGTTGTTGCAATAAAGACAAAGAGTAGAAGAAGAAGAAGAAGAATGAAAAACGAAACGTACCAATGACTACTCCGAGTTTCACATTGACGCCCTCGTTCACATCTCCGACGTGAGAAATCTCACAATTCGTCCACTTAGGTTTCTCTTCGTCGGTTTCGTGCGCGAACGTCACTTTCCCTGGACTGTGAAACTGATACGTTTCCTGTATCTTAGCCGGTTGTTGTTGTTCGCTCGCTGACGATGACACGCGAACTCCTCCTCTTGTGCTCTTTTTTGACGATGATGATGATGCTACTAATGATGGTCTACTGAGAATAATACTATTACTATAGTGTCGTCGTCTAGAAGGAGAAGAAGAAGAAGAGGAAGAAGACGCGGCGGTCACCGCCGCCGTGGTGAAAGTTAAGTTGAGCATGATGTGACACGATTTTGTCGCGAGCCAGCACAAAAATCCTCAGCACTGATGAGTGAGTTTCTTGAAGTTATTTTCCCCTGAAAAAAAAAACAACACGAAAGATATTGCTATTCCTAAACCCTAACGAGTTACGATCGTACTAATACAGGATATAATTCTATAGTCGATTGCTACTTCAGTATTCTTCAAGAATACGAACTTTTCAACTCTGATGACGAGTGACGAGCTGTGTGGCCGAGCACGAAGTACCCGTGTCGCAAAACATTTTCTCTTCGGAGAAAACTTGCGATACATTGATGACTGCCCCTTGATATCATTCCAATCTCGGTGGACGCCACTGCAGCTTTTCTGAAGAGTTTTCTTTTTTGCCGCCGCCGAGTTCCGAAGTCTCCTCTTCCCTTTTTTTTTCTTCCTTTCTTTTTCTTTTTCTTCCTTTTTTTTCGTTTTCTTCCTTCTTTTCGTTTTTTAGTAGTGTCAACTACTCATCGCCGCACAAAACCGAGCACCAAAAGAAGAAGAAGAAGAGAAGAGGAGAAGAGAGAAGAAGGAACGAACGATGATGCGCAACCGCCTTCTTCAAAAGAGGCGCCTTTTTGCTTCTGTTGAAGTAGCCTCTTCTTCTTCTTCTTCTTCTTCTTCTTCTTCTTCTTCTTCTTCTTCTTCCTCGCAACATCATCATCTTCATCTTCATCAACTTTTCAACAACAACAACAACAATAAAAAACAGTTTAACGACGTTTTTGTTGGTGCTTTGAATATCGATGGGAGAGAAGTTACACGAAAAAGAAGAAGGAGAGGAGATGAAATCGTGATATCGCGCGGATTTGGAGCGTCTTCTTCTTGTACTTCTTCTCCTTCATCATCATCTTCATCTTCTTCTTCATCTCCTCCTCCTCCTCCTTCCTCCTCCTCTTCCTCCTCAAATCCTCCTAAAAAAAACATTTCAAACTACATCGCCTTGGCGCGTTTAGACAAACCCATAGGCATATATTTGCTCGCGTATCCGTGTTTGTGGTCGATTTTACTATCCTCGTCCACGGCTGCGATACCACCGACGACGGAAAAGATTGCAGCCATTACCGCCTTGTTCTCCGGCGGCGCCGTGTTGCTTCGAGGCGCCGGGTGTACCATCAACGACATTTGGGACAGAAAAGTAGACGCTAAAGTAGAGAGAACGAAAGATAGGCCGATAGCATCGGGTAAAATATCGGTGCCAAACGCGTTGGCATTTTTAGGCGCGCAATTAGGATTAGGAAGCGTCATTTTGTACCAGCTCGATTTCAACACGCAGATTTTGGGCTTGATGTCTCTGCCGTTGGTCGTCGCATATCCGCTGATGAAACGAGTGACAAACCTGCCGCAATTATTTCTTGGGTTTACTTTCAATTGGGGCGCATTAATGGGTTGGACTGCAATCACTGGGGGTGTTTTAGAAGCGCCAGCGTTGGCTTTATACGGGAGCGGCGTGTGTTGGACGATGGTGTACGATACAATTTACGCGCACCAAGACATCGACGACGACAAGAAAATTGGCGTCAAGTCCTCCGCGAGATTGTTCGAGAACAACACGAAAGGGATTTTGTCTACTTTTGGCGTCGGTGCAATCTCTGGTTTGCTCGCCAGCGGGTACTTAGCGGACGCGCATTGGACGTTTTACCCGTTCCTTTTGTCCACCGCGGGGACGCACTTGTTTTGGCAAATATACACCGTCGATTTGAAAAATAGAAAGGATTGCGGAGATAAGTTTCGAAGCAACCAAACCTACGGAGGTTTAGTTTTAAGTAGCATCATAGCCGCAAAGGTTGCCGAGAACGTTTTGTAATGTATCATTATATAGTAGTGTATACCAGTATGTACTGTATATATAATGGTAGCTTTTTTTTAAAACATGCTATTGATTTCGTCTATTTTTTGTTCGGCTCCTTCCGCGCCGCCGCCGACTAAATGCGCCAACTTTGCCTCGCTGTACAACCCAGCTTTCAGAAAACTCTCGCCGGCTTTGTCGAATTCATTCCTGGCAATTTCGTGCGCCCATTTCGCCGTGACCGAAATATCATCGCCACGTTCGCTATTACGCATCATTAAATAGTGCGAGAGATGTCCCGAAAACTCGTCCGGGAGTTCTCTGAGCATGGCCGAAACTCTTCTCCTCGAAGACGCATCAGAAGAAGCGAAAATCTTTTCAAAGACGTAAAACGCAAACCCGTTCTCGTTAAATGGAGCAGCATCTTCTGCTTTCAACGTTCGCATGTAGTGAAACAATCGCGCTTTTCCACCTTCCGCGTCGCAAAAGGTGAACAACTCGTCGTAGCCAAAGTGCGATTCGCACGTCGCAGCGACGTTTTCCGCGGGACACACGTGCGCCCGAGCGCAAAGAAGCAATGTCGGCAGTATCAACTTGCGATCGCTCTTATACTCCATCAAAGATCGCTCCGTTCTCGCGTAAAGAACGTTAGATGCAGAAGCGTCGAGTAAAGGTTGTGCCACCGCAAATAAAGGAACACCAACGTCCAACCTCTTCCTCGCATTGAACACATCGATGGAGAATTTTGAAATTGTTCGCATACACTCTCTGGCGCTTGCTTGCGACGTCCAGTTTTCTTCAACCGAAACTCTTTGGGCCGGATATAAATCCGACCAGCATCGTCTGTATTCGTTCGAACAATCGAGCGCGATGGAAACAATTCGTGCCGCTTGATTTATGCACTCATATTCGACGTCGTCGGCTAAACGCTCCGTTTGTTGAGAAGCTTCTTTAATTTTCTGTTCGACAACCGCGCAAGTCGCCTTCCAAAAGACGCTCGAAAAGAAAGACGAACGGCTGAAAAAGATGTCGTCGACATCGATAGCGTCATCGCGAACGAGACGAGTCAGCGTGCCATCGCCTTTTGCTATGTCTTTCCCCGCGAATCGCACTATGTCGCTGAGTAAACTTTGTTGCTTTTCAGTTTCTTCCATCTTCAATTGATCTAACAACACTCGCAATCTCAGCAACGCAAACGTCGTCTCTCCGTGTCTCAGAACTTCCATCTTTTCCGATGGGGTCGTGTTTTCCCACGCGCCTGAATCGACGAGAAACTTTGCGTATTTCTCATGCACTTGCGCTTTTTCTTCCAACAACGTCCTCAATCCTTTACCGGTTCCAGATGTTGCTCCTGCCCAGCGTTTCGGTAAGGTGTCTACAATAGCCGCCGAGTGCGCCGCGAACGGTTTCGTAGCTTTCGCGGGTCCCGCGATGGTTTGTTTCGCCGCGAGCTCTGCGATGGCTTCGTAATTGTTCAAATTTTCAAACGCGTCTCTCACAAATCTCGCATCGGCTGCTCTCGCACTTTCGTCGTACGCCGTTGAGACGCTGGCGTACGGTGAACGCGGATTGTTGTCGTCATCGAGCTTCATCTCGTGCGCTTCTCTTACCAGCGGCGAAAACATTTGTTTGCGAACGTCTACGATGCGCGTTTTCATGGGACTCGTAAACGGCTGCGCCGACGTCGCTTGCGGCGGTGATGCGTATTCCTCCGATTCTGGTGGTGAAAACGTCCACACGCACGACCTCGATGGGTCCAGCACCAAGAAACTGTTGTAATCGCGCAGACAGCGGCACACGGATACGACGGATTCTTTCAAAATCGTAGATTTATGAAAGTGCTCTCCGTAGTGGCACGTCGCGTTCGCCAGTTTCCTTCGACCACTTGTGATACTAGCGTTACTATTACTACTATACGTAACAATGGCGTTTCCTTGTCTCGAGAGTGCGATTCTGTCGCACTCAGATGCAGTAATTTCAAACGAGCGCACCAGATTTGCTGTGAGCGTCGACGCAGAAACCTCGCCGGTGTTCTTTTCCATTTCAAAGACGTGCGCAACCTTTGCAAATTGCAAAGACTCGCACAAAACGACGCTCAAAAATCTATTATTACTATCACTACCACTACCGCCACCGTAACGGCTGCTACTGCCATTAGGCAGAGAAATCCAATCCGAATGTAAAACTTTGCTAAACGCGTTCGTCTTTGCCGCAAGTTTCTCGTTTACGTCGCAATTGCACACCATCTCCGGCGTCATCACGGACGAATCCAGCGAACACAACCACATTTCCATCGATCCTTTCTCTTTAACTACATAGAACATCCTCTGAACCGTGTTCATCCCCGTGTTCCCGCCTCGCAAAGCCTCTCGCGACATCTCCGCCCACATCATCGCCACCACCGGTTGCTCGCTCCCGTTTTGAAATAGAAAGCTCCCCGCCTTCTTCGATATCTTTGAAGCAATTCTCGCGGCAGCCGTCGACGGCGACGCCAAAAGCGACCCGGCTCCTCCTTCCCCTCCTCCTTTCCTCGGGGTGGACGAATAGTCGTATTCCGACCCAACCGACAACGCCGCTCCTCCTCGTCTTTCGCACTTATCGACGACGCAAGCTCTCACGGTATCGTCGCATCGAGCACACCACACGTCCCCGTTCGCATCACCTAAAAGTACAACTACGCCACCATCTCCCGTGGCGGAAGCGATCAACGTCGTCAATCGATTGCTTCTTTCTCGTCGTTCGTCGAAACATTTGCCGTGGGTTGCCGTTTCTTCTTCATCTTCATCTTCATCTTCAGCCGCGGCTATAAATGTGACAACCCCGGTTCTTTTCGACGCGAAGACGCAGACGCGTTTCTTCGTCGTGGTGGTCACGATATCGCAGAGGATATCGTCGACATCGTCCGGAACATGCGACGACGAAGGTGGCGAAAAATGAATGCTTCGAAACGCTCTCTTCTTCCCCTCCTCATCTTCATCCTCTTCAGCGGTAAACGAAGCGACGGCGACGATATCGTTCGAACCTCCCTCGCCGCCACCGGCATCGTTCATCTCCATTCCCTCCGTCTTCTTCTCGACGACGATAAACGCGAGCGGTTGCTCCTCTTCCTCTTCGATTTTTATCCTCGCGTTGCTGCTCAAACTTCCTCGGCGACGACGATTCCCTCCCCACGAAGAAGAAGGAGAAGGAGAAGAAGTGTTCAACGAGCGGCGCTGCTGCTCGACGGCGACGACGACGGGGGGTGGGAAGAACCCTTCCGGTAAATCGCGCGTCGGCGGTCCTTCCATCTTCTTCTTGTGTGTGTAAGTGTGTGTGAGTTGCCACGCGCTTTAAAGTTTCTGTTGTTCAAACGTGTAAGGTTTCATCAGAAGTGCGGCACTTTCTCTCCTCTCTCTGCGCATCTGATATCTCTAACAAAAAGTCTCTCTCTCTCTCTCCGATGAAAAACGAAGGAGAAGAACAACACGGATAGATAGATAAAAAACGTAACGAAACGACATGTCGTCTTTCTCTCTGTTTGGCGATTTACCGAGCGCGAGGAAGACGGAAGAGACGGTAATACCGCGTTGGGAAAAAACAAAGGAAGAAAACGAGGACGATGCCGTTAAAAGAAAATCAGAATCAGAAGAAGACAAAGACAAAGAAGAAGCGACGACGACGGCTTCGATGAAGAGACAAAGAGTCGAATCTGGAGAGAAGAAGAAAACGGAGGAGGAGGAAGAGGAGATAAAGAAGAAAACGATCGCGTCAAAGAACCAAACAAAGAACCAAAACGATTCGTTTTTTTTGAAAGCGCAACGGGCGAAGATGCTGAGAGCGAAACAACAACAGCGACAAAACCACCACCACGCGGAAACCCCTAATAATAGTACTAAAGTGTCGTTACGCGTTAAAAACGACGACGGAGCGAAAATAAAAGAACAAGAAGAGGAGGAAGGAACCACCGCCAATGGCAGCTCAGCGGCGTGGGACTGTCCAAACGAGTACGATCCGTGCAAACCAAACTCCTACGAGGACGCGAAACTCCAACGCACGCGAGTTGACGAGGAGAAGACGCGGCGAGAGAAAGACTGGATGGAGCGAAAGAAAATCAAGGAAGAAGGAGAGCGCGAGAAAAAGATGAGAGAGAAGGAAGAGAGTGAGAAGAAAAAGGCGGCGGGAAGTAGTAAAGGCATGTCCATGGCGATGAAGATGATGAAGAAAATGGGATGGAAGGAAGGTAAAGGTTTAGGTAAAAATCTAGACGGCATAGACTCGCCTTTAGCGATGAAGAAAAACGGGAGAGATACGGGTAGAATTATAAAAGAGAAAGCTCTGTTTTCTTCCTCGGAAAAGAACGAAACGGAAAAAGGATGAAACAGAGAAGGACGGGAGAGAGCGAGTTTGCTTAGATTGCACATCGCAGCGGCGGATTTAGAGATAATTTAGAATAGATGATTTTATTAGAAGATTTTAAAGAGTAGATTATTTTGTAGCGCAGCACATCAAAGAAAAAGAAAGGCACGTCACTCACCAACGAACGCGTCATAAACAAACGCACGGAGATAATACGCTCGAACAAAAAGAACAATAAGAAGCAAGCTAGGGAGATAGCACCGCTGCGAACTGTGAAAGAATGCGAGCGGCAGCTTCTTCGGTGCCAAAATCCTTCTCGACCCGCGCGTTCCTTTCGTCGGCATCGAAACACTCTTCTTCTTCTTCTTCTTCTTCTTCGGGAAAACACGGACAGTTAAGAATTACGCGCTGCTCTTCCTCTTCATCCTCCTCATCGGACCACGCTAACGATACTAAAATGGTCAAGAAAGAGCCGTCCATGCCACCGTCGTCGTCTTCGTCGGGGTTACCGGTGAAAACCATCCTGGGAACGATGACGTTCGGGTGGAGTTACAGTTCAGAAGATATGGCCGAAGCTCAGAGTGAAAAGCTCTTGGATTTTTTTATCGAAGAGATTGAGAAAGGAACGTCTTCGTCTTTGATTGAGTTAGATACGGCGATAGCGTACGCAGGAGGAAATACCGAAGAAATATTAGGACGCATATTCGCTCGCATGCCGAAAGAGAGACTCGCGAAACTGTCAGTCGCGACAAAGGCAAACCCGTGGGGGGAAAAGATGGCGAGCGTTGCCGGCGAGGGCGGATTACGAGCTGAAAAGTTTCGCGCGCAAGTAGGAAAGAGTTTAACGGCACTCGATCCAAAAAGCATAGATATTTTATATTTACACGCTCCAGATTCGGAGACGACTTTGTACGACGTGTTGGAGACCGCTCAAGGGTTGTATCGTTCCGGTGCGTTCAAGACTTTAGGATTATCAAACATGAGCGCTTGGGAAGTGGTGAGAGCGCACGCGATTTGTAAAGAGAATCAATGGGTCTTACCAACGATATACCAAGGGATGTATAATCCATTGACGCGACAGGTTGAGCCAGAATTGATTCCCGCGTTGAAGAGTTTGAACATGCGCTTTGTGGCGTACAATCCATTAGCCGGCGGGTTATTGACTGGCAAACACGAAAAGCTATTAAACGGGAGCGGCAGCGGCGACGACGGAGGGATCAAAGCCGGAAGATTCAAAAATAACGAGATGTACAAAGCGCGCTTCTGGAACGAGGCTTATTTCGAAGCCGTGGAGGTGATTAAAAAAGCAGCCGAGGAAGAGGGGATTACGCCGACAGAAGCGAGCTTGAGATGGATGTATTTCAACTCGAAATTATCTGGTGCGAAAGGGGATGGAGTCATCATCGGAGCCAGCAGCATAGCGCAGTGTCGAGAAAATTTACTCGCATCGAGGAAAGGACCGCTTAGCGAGAAATTACTAAACGCGTTCGATGAAGGCTATGAACTCGTGAAATCGGTTCAACCTCCTTACTTTCGCGGTCATTTTTTACTCTGATTGTTTTTCAAATGAATAATAATAATACACTCGCGCACATAAAATACACAGTATGCCTTCTTTTGATATTACATGTACAAGCGCGAACGCGCGCGCGTCACTTACTCCTCTTTCCTCTTCGACGCGCCTCGTCGCTCTGCGAACAAAACCGACGACATTGCCATTAACGAGGCAATCATCGTTAACGCGATGCCAATTAAAATCGACCCGTAAAGTTTCGGCGACTTTTTAAAACTCTCCTCCATCTCGTGGAACATAGCGCCCATTCCAGCTTCACCTTTCGCCTTCATCGCGTGTTGCCAATCTCTTTTCGCGCGAAGCTTACCCTCTTTGAATACTCGCATCGCCATCTGCGCCCGAACGCCCGTCGCTTGTGCCATCGATAGCGGTTCCGGTACACTTAGATATCGAACCTCTCCTCCTCCCTCGCTTTCCTCGTTGGACATCTCTAACCACTCTTGCACGTCTTTTACGCCTTTCCCGAGCGCTTTGTGTTCTTCTCCTTCCGGATGCCTAGCTTCAAACAGTCGCATCTTTCGTCTCTCGAAAACCACCAAACACGGGAACGTCAAGCCTGCGTTTGCAAATCTCGCTCTCGTGAAATACTCTTCGTCCACGTTAATCGTCGCCGCGATAAACGGTTCTCCCGCGTACTCCTCCTCTCCTCGTTGTTCTTGGTGCTGCAATTTATCCAACTTCATCAAACTCGCTTTCAGCGTCGGCGTTAAGAAGTGATTCGACGAGTGAGAGGTGTCGAAGTAGACGACCCACTTCCCGCTCGTCTGTCCCGTGGACGATTGCGTTTCGTGTTCGAACGTTTTGTCGGTGAGAGTTACGAGCGCGCGTTGTTGGGAAAACGAGAAGGAGATGCAGAAGGTGGAGAGGAAGACGAGGAGAATTGTTGCGAGCATTGATTTCTTCGCGGTCGTCCAAGAGGACGTGACGATTGCGTCGCGCGCGTTTTGTGCGATATGATTGTGAACGGAGAGAAAATATCTCGCGCCGACGAAGGAAAAAAATTGTAACGAACACGCGCGGCGAATGTTTGATATTTGATATTTTTGATTTTACACCCGTGAAACTACATACACACGACGGATTCATGAAAGAACGACGACGACACGACATCATCTCTCCTCTCTCTCTCTCTCTCTCTCTCTTTCTCTTCCTTCTCGATTTTGAAGCGCTCGCTTCGCATCATAAACCTCTTTTCTTTTCTCTCTTTCTCTCTCCGCTTACTTTTCTTCGCTGGCTTCTCCGTCTTTGTTGTCTTCTTCTTCTTTATTCCCAGTCTTCCCCATCCATCCAGCCACGATTGGCGTCAACGCCACCGTCGGTGGAAACCGTATCGGACTCGCCGCTTTGTGCGCCGCGTACGCAATCGCTACCGTTCCAACTTTCTCTGAATTTTGCGTCGCCGTGATGCCGACGATGGACAACAACGCCGCGACATCCACGCCGGAACTCACCAACACGTAAAACACGCCAAAAGAAACCAAAGAGAGAGAAATGGAGGTGATTAAGTACGCGGACCCGTAGGTTTTCAACAACTGTTTCGCCATATCCATTCGAGACCCGCTCAATTGCCCTTCTCCTTCTTCCCCCGTCGTCGTTTTACTACCGCCGTTGTCGTTCGACTTGAAAATTTTCCACAGTCCAGCTTCTAGTCCCCATTTCTTCGTGATTTCATCCACCTCTTTCGCCGTGGAAGATTTTTTATCCTCCTTCGTCGCTCTGACGATCGTAAACTGTCTCATTTTTCTTCTCGTTCTTCTTCTTCTGCTATCGTTGTTGTTGTTGTTGTTGTTGTTATTCGCGCTGCTTTTGCTCGTCGTAAATTCCCGTCCGTTTCTTCTCCTCTCGTGGTCGTCGTCGCCGCTGCTTCGGTGGAAGACCGAAAAACAGTAACAGCGACGACTGCGCAATCGCACCCCTCCTTTTGCCACCGCGATCGCCGCTCGTCTCCCGGTTCCTCCTCCGCCTCCGCTTCGCGCGTTTTGTCCGTTAAAGACGGCGTTGTTCGTGTTAGCGGGACAAAGTCCCAGAGACGACGACGAGGACAGCGATATCATCATCGAAAGGACGCGTGCCGGCGTGTGTGTTTTATTTAGGTTTACTCCTCGCAAGTTGTTGTTATTATTCTTTCTAAATAATAACGATTTTCTTCTTCTTCTTCGCTATAAGACGGCCAACAAACACGTTCGTTGTTTGGAATCTTTTGCTTCTCTCGCCCCCATCTCTTCACTCTTCTTCTTCTCTGTTTTTGCCGCTTTGTCGTGCGTGTCGTAAAATTTTTTTTTCGCGCTCCTCCCCCAAAAAGGGGCAAAAGCAAACAGACTCTCGCCGCACTTCTTTTTCTTTTTCCAATCTCTCGCGCGAAGAGAAGAAAGAAAGAGAAGAGACCCGATCGAGAGCGCGCGAAAGCGAAAGATTAGCAGTGAGTTCATCGCGGAGGATCGAGAGATCGTTTCCGAAGAGAAGAGAGACGAGACAAAAAAGAGACGAGAAGCACCTCTTTCTCTCTCTGTAGACGCTTTTTTCCCATTTAGACCGCCGCCGGCTCCGTGAGGGAAAAGCGCACTTTTTTTTTTCTTCTTCTTTGATATACGCACACGCGCGCAGACGTACTACTCGTTGGAAAACTATATCATGTTTTCCTTGGGATGCGCGGTGAATGCACCCGTTGTTCCCACGCGCGCTTCGCCGTCGTCGGGAAACAGAGTCGTGAGATGTAAAACAGTCGTTGCATCATCGTCGTCGTCCTTCTCCTTTTTTACGAAAAGAGGAGGACCACAACAACAACGAGAACAACAACAACAACGACTCAGACGACGACGAGGACGAGGACGACAAACTTTGAGTTTCTCGTCGAGCGTCGCGCCGCTTCTCCTTCACGGCTCGACTTTTTCCTCCTCTTTTGCTTCTATTTTACGTCCTCGACGATCGCTCGGCGAAGCGCTGAGAGCGAAAGACGAGGACGAGGAGTACGAGGAGGACGAAGAATATTTCGAAGACGACGAAGACGAAAGTTTCGACGAAGACGAGGAATACGAAGAAGTAGAAGAGGATGAGGAAGGAGAAGGAGAAGAAGAAGAAGAGGAAGAAAACGTCGGTCTGTTGAGAGACACATTCGAAGCGGCAAACATTGAGGTCATAAAATGGATAGATTTAGAGGAGGAGGAAGATGTGGAAATCAGCGGCATCGTCTCGGACGCACGGTACGCGATACCGGGTGACCTTTTCGTGTGCGTTGATAACTCGTCCGACGATCAAGATCCGCACGATGGACACGCCGACGTGAGTGATGCAATTGCGTTGCGAGGAGCCGTGGCGGTTGTTTCCGAGCGAGAAGACGGGGTTGCTGAAAACGCGAACGGAGCGCCCGTCGCCGTGGTGAAGAGCACAAAAGGTATTCTCGGAAAACTTGGCAAGGCGTTTTACGAAGATCCCTCCGGTAAATTGGTCATAGCGGGTGTGTTAGGTCATCGTGGTAAAGATACCACGTGTAATTTAATCAAATCAATCTTCGAAGCGAGCGAAAAGAGCTTGAAAAAGAACGGATTAAACGGCCAAAGCGAGGATGAGGATGATGAAGACGAATACGACGACGAGGACGAGTATTCCAATCGCGCCGGCGTCGTTACTTCGAGCGGGTACTATGTCACGCCAGAAATATCGGAAGAAGATTTGGATGAAATCCCACACTCGTGCGCAGAGTGTGGCGCGACGTGTATTCCAAAAGATGTGAGAGCAGAGATGGGATCAGGCGATTTTATCTCGTGTCCGTCTTGCGGTGCCGAGGAAATACATCTTGATCCAATCGTTCCCGAAATGAAGATCACGCAACACGGCGGTGTTTGGGTTCCAGAAGAGCAAGATTTGACCGAAGGCAGAGCGTGCTCTGCGCCGGGTTGGCTCGCGCCGTATCAGGGTAAGTACGAGATTCCAGAGAGAACTCCCGATGCATTACAACACCAGCAAATTTTATCTGGGATGGTAGACGCCGGTGCGTCCGCCGTGGCCATGGAAATTTCGGACGAAAGTTTGTTAAAAGGACACATCGATAGCGTAGACGTAGATATCATTGTCTTTACAAATTCTCCGAGAATGACGACTGCGAATAACGAGGATGAAGACCAACAAGCGTCAACTTCGGCTTCATCAGATGTCGACGACGGTGAAGAAAACGAAGACGATGAAGAGAAAACAGACACAGAACAAGAAGAAACAAAAGAAGGGGAAGAAGGAGAGAAAGAAGAAGATGCGTTCGAGACGAGTTATGAGAGCAGTTTAACTGAAGAAGAAGTTCAAAGCTGGCGAGAGAGATCCCTCGCGTTTATTACTTCTTTGGATGATCCGAAACATCAACGGGTCATTGTTAACCTAGACGATGATTTCGCCTCTGAGATCATTTCTAACTGTAAAGTTCCGGTAGTAACGTATGCACGAAGACGCGAACATAGAGATATTGCGGACGTTTATTGCGAGCGCGTCGATTTATCTCTCTTTGAGACTGCCGTTTTAGTATCTACGCCAGTTGGCGAAACGGAGATTGTAACCGCGCTCGTTGGAGACGCGAACGTGTCCAACGTCCTAGCTTCCATAGCTTCAGGTTTAGCGACTGAAATTCCTCTCGAAAACATCGCGCAAGGCTTAGGACGCGCGAACCCTGCCGGCGGTCGCATGGAACTCGTCGATGAGGGTCAGAAATTCTGTGCTTTAGTTGATAGCGCAAAGACTCCAGAGGATGTCAGAAACGCGATTCAATCTGCAAGATCCATTCCACAATGTCGACGCGTTATCGTCGTCGTAGGTGCCGATGGTACCAATAATGACATTAACGCTGCCATCGATAATGGAACCGAGAAAGCAATGCGACGTAAATTAGGCGAAACGGTAGATAAATACGCCGACGTTGTCTTTGTCACCACGCAGTCACCGAAGAACGAAGATGCCTACGATCTGTTGGAAGACGTCGTGGACGGCTTTAGAAGTCGCGTGTACGACTTACCCGCGGTCAAAGAACGACTTCCGGATGGCATTATTGCTGACATTCCTTTCATGAGAGACATGTATTTGATTCATCCAAACGCGCAATCTGAAGCGGTAGAGTTGCAAAATTTGGTCCGACGATACGTCATCGTTGATAGATTCTTTGCGGTTCGAGCGGCGATTGCGATGGCCGAAGAGAACGATTGCGTACTAATTTTAGGTAAAGGCGACCAAGATTTCTTTGAGATTGAAGGTCAAAAGTATTGGTTCGACGATCGTATGGAGTCAAGAGACGCTTTGAAACGTTTGCCCGCTTTACAAGCCGAAGGGGTGGTCACGACCTCGCTCCCGTGGTTCAGAGTAGAAGACGGGGCGTTTCAAGGAAACATTCTCGGCATAACTGCAACGTAGTTGTTTAAAAAGAAAGAAGGAAAAAAAATGCAGTGCGCGTATGAAATATAATAGCGGTGTATGTTTGTATCACTATTGATGAAGTATTGACCGAAACTTTGTGCTCACATCGTCTTGAATATTTCCATCGCTTTAAAACTCTTTTCTTTTATCGCCAAGAGCTCTTCTCTCCTCTCCCAGTTTTTCATCGACCCCTCCTCGCACTTCCTCTCCAAATCTGCCATCATGTCGATCACATCTTTCTCTAACTCCCGCGCGTGCGCTCTCGCGTCCTCGCTCACGAGCGCGCACTCCTTCTGCAGCTCCTCCATGGATCGTTCGAACTGCTCGAGAAAGGAAAGAACGTTTTCGCTCACCACCACTCGTTCTTCGTCGTCGAGCGCTGCTGCTCCTGCCGTCGTCGTCGTCGTCGTCGTCGTTCCGGTCTTCGTCTCTTCTTTTTCTTCTCTCTTTTCGTCGTCGATATCATCCTCGTCTTCTCGCCGCGGTGGTG
>JACLAB010012782.1_pt1 | contig 35754 bp, 14 predicted proteins | sample 8027921 | NCBI WGS metagenome assembly JACLAB01 (sample SAMN15725117, study PRJNA655200) | protist metagenome | isolation source: fluorescence activated cell sorting (FACS) single amplified genomes of... | place: USA: West Boothbay Harbor, Gulf of Maine | collected 2000-07-19 | reverse complement strand
AACGCATCGCCCAAGATGGACCTGACTAAACTCATCTTCGCCTTTTCCGCGTCGCACTTGCCCACAACCGAGACTGTCTCCACCGCTCTGTCGAACAAACGCTCGTTACCCACGACCGAGTCGATGGGCCTGCCACCGTCGCACGTCTTCCCGGCGATGACGTACGCGCCGAGGACGATGGCGTCGACGGCGTGCTTGACGTGCAACTCCGCCAGCCTCGCGCACCACACGACCCTCAACGCCGATTTTTTCGGCAGCGACGGGGTCATGGACGCGCAGTCGTGCCCAGGCGCGACAACCGCCGCGACTTGCACCCCGCTCGCCTTGTTCGCAATCGCCACTTCCGGCCATCGAAGCGTGGCGAACATCGCGGACCCGTACGTACCAACCATGTCTTTTTGCGTCAATTCGTCCGTCATCACCAGCGTCTGCGCGCACCTGTAAACAAAACACGACGTCAGTCTAATTGTACGTACGAGAGTTAAAATAAACTTACCCGCCGGACGCGAGAATAACCACCAGATCCTTCGACCCCAGCCGCGGGAGTACTTCGTCCACGAAGTGTTCCCGTGAGATGTCCCGCGTGCCGTCCGGGGGTGCTGACACGAACGGTATGTCCAGGGCGCTCCACCCGCCCGGTGTGCCGAGGTGCGCGGAAACGTCGAGGGGCTTGGCGCCGAATGTGGAAACGACGTCGGGGGGCGACACGAGTCCGACGGCTCCGACGCCGCCGTGCCCGAGAAAGTGCACCGACCCGCCGGATTGGATGGTCCGCGCGGCTCGTTCCATGACGTGCACCACGCTGTCCTCGAACTGTTTTTTCGGTGCATGTTCTCCGGCGTCCGAAGAAATAGTTCCCTCCTCGTTCTCAACCTTTTCATTTTCCTTTTTCCCGGTACACGTCTCTTTATCCTTTCCTTTACCCTTCTTAGCGCCCTTCTTCTTCTTAGCCGTCCCGAGCGCGGACTGGTAGAACTGCTGGGTGACGTTGGACGCCGAGTGCAGATACATCGCCACCATCTCCAGCGCGCACTCGCTCGCCTCCCATAGGATCGGATAAGGCCCGGGGACCGGGCCTAGGTTCGTGGGATCGGCGTCCGGGTCGGGTCTGGAAGGATCGGCGAGGTCTTTCTCCCACTCACGTTCCCGCTCGTCATCCTCAGCCATCATGATCCCCGTCGTCAACAACGCGTCCAGAAGCATCTTCGAAGCACTGGAACACTTCAGCGCGTCGCACCCGTGCACGCACTCCGCGCCCAACACCGGATTAACGATTTTCCGCCGCCGAACCCGCATCGGCATGCGCTTCTCCCATTTACCCTCCGCGGCGTCGATCGGGCCGTACCCGGGCTTATACGGCGCGATGTTCCACGCGTGCTCCGTCAACAAACCCCCCAGGTCGGGCTCCATGCGCCAGATGGCGTCACGGAACGTGGGCGGCGCGCCGTGCGGCGTCCCGGGAGGTGGTCCGCCGGGCTCGCCGTTAGCGCCCCCCTCGCACGATTCCCTCGCCACCCGCCCCGGCCCCGCGTCGCTCGCGTGTTTCCGTTCCGTGAATCCCAGCACCGCGATCGTGAACCGCCGCTTGCGGTCCTCCATCGCGCGCTCCAGGACGGACGCGACGTACCTCTCGCGGAACCCGCCGCCGATCCCGATGACCATAGCGTCGACGATCGCGTCGCCGCCGGCTTTTTGCAAAGCGGCGTCGAAGTCTCGCACGGCCGCGTATTGGTCATCTTCCGACGGTTCCGTCCCGGGGTCGAATAGGGTTCGGTGGCCGCCGGCGCACAGTGCGTGGAATATGGGCTGGAACCCGCGGAGTCGTGCGACGTGGTTGGCGTTGGTGGCGGCGAAGAACGCGACCCGCGCGGCGGCGCCGCACCCGACGATGAACACCGCGGCGGTTGGTTGGACCTCGGGCGCTGGCGGTGGTGTTTCATCGACGACGTCGGTGCCCGGGTCGGCGGCGCTCGGGTCGGCGCCCGGGTCGGCACCCTCGGCGTCGTCTGTTTTCCGTCCTTCGCCCTCTTCCTCCGCGGAACCCGGGGCGGCTTCGTGCCCCGAGGCGAATCGCTCGAAGTCGTATTCGGCGAACTTGTCGTCGGTGGCCATCGGGTCCGTATCGGTCCCTATCTCCCCGCCCTCCGCGCCGTCGTTGGCGTCCACGGCGCCCGGCGGCTCGGCCGTCGCGGCCGTCGCCTTGGCATCCGTGAGGCTCCGCCGGAGGAGTTCCGACACCACGTCCGCGAGCTCGCCGACGTCGTTGAGGATCTTGCGGTGCGAGATTCCGGGCTGCCCGCACGACGACTCGGACGCGTAGAGCTCCTTGTCGCAGTTCCCGAGGGCGGTGAGGATCCCGCGCGCGTCGAGGGACTCGATATCGGCGGCGTGCTTGCTCACGCGCTCCGTCGCGGGGACGTCATCGGCGGTCGCGCCCATCCGACTCCTCTGGATGCTTGCTGCGCCCCAAGACCGATGAAATGAATGCACGGACGGTTCGGCAACAAGCAGACAAGCACACGCAGCACGGCGGAGCAGTCATGACTTTGAGTACAAGTTTAGCGTTTAGAAATCCTGTGTTGATGACTGCGTTCCATACGGTTTGGAAAAGGAATAAAAATAACGGCTGGACCCGAAAAACGTGCGAAAAAACGTGCTCGCAAAACGTGTTGTCGTCTGACCGAAAAGCAAATGACGACGTGTTCTACTCGAGTGTACTACTCGCCGTGCCACTTCCCAAGGCGCCTGGGACCAGTCGACGGTCTCGGGTTGATATCGAGCGTCCGCACGGATCGAGGAGCGCGTCACTCACTGGGAGAAGGCACACGGCGCGCTCTTCCATCGATAGGAGCACGTCGCAGGGTGTAGGTTTAATTACAGTGCAAAGGATCTGAACGAACGCGAGATGGGAGGCGACTCCGGCGACAAGCTGGGCGACTACGTCGCGGTCCTCGAACGCGAGGCGAAGCAGAACGGCGAGCTCCCCAAGGTTGAGATCAAGTGCGACCTGAGCTACACCCTCAAGCTGCCCGCCAGCAAAGTCGACCGCGACATCGTCACCGTCCCCGAGGTGTTCGCCAGCGCCGCGCTCGCGCCCGTCAAAGCCGCCGCACGCGCCCTCGGCGCCGCACCCAACGCCGACTCCGGCGAGGCCATCCAGCACTTCAAGGTGCTCCAGAACGTCACCGGCACCTTCCGTCCCGGCGAGATCACCTTACTACTCGCACCCCCTGGACACGGCAAGACCTCGCTCCTCAAGGCCATCTCACATCAACTCAGACCCGGCGCCGTCGGAGTGGTCGACGGCCCGGGCGTAACCTACAACGGACTCACCGCCGATGAGCTCACCGCACGCGGCGTGGACGTCGCGCGGCTCACGTGCTACGTCGAGCAGGTGGACACCCACCTACCGTTCATCAACGTCGGCGAGACGGCCAAATTCATCCACGACAACGCCACCCCGGCGCCCACCGATCAAACACTACACTCAGACAAGCTCACCGCGGTGACCAACCTGCTGGCGCTGGAGGGATGCATCGACACCATCGTGGGCAACGACTTGGTGCGCGGTGTCTCCGGCGGGGAGAAGAAGCGCGTGACCATATCGGAAGCGCTCGTCACCAACGCCAGGGTGCTCTGCATGGATGAGATCTCAACCGGGCTGGATGCCGCGGTCACGTATAACATCGTGGCGGCGTTGCGGGCGTGGGCGAGGACCACGGGGGGATGCGCGGTCGTCGCGTTGTTGCAACCGACCCCGGAGGTGTTCAACCAGTTCGACGACCTCATGCTCCTGAGAGAGGGCGCGCCGGTGTACCACGGGCGACGGGATAAAGCCGCGGAGCACTTCAAGTCCATAGGTGAGTTTCTTGAAGTTTCTTTTGAGTTTCCAGAGTCTTCTTTTTTATTTTCGTATGGGCAATTTGACTGACGGTCACACTTTTGTTTACAGGGTATGCGCCACCGCCACCTGATGGGGGCGAAGACATCGCGGATTGGTACGTCAACCTGGTGGCCCAGCCCGGTAAGATTTACGCCAGGTCCGGGGGTAAATCGAACGATGGGAACGCGCCGGTGACGACCGAGGCGCTCGCGTCCGCGTGGCGCGCGAGCCCTCTCTGCGGCGAGCAGGACGTGACTAAGCACTCGAGCTCCGAGGTTGAGCTCAAGACGGAGTTTGCGCTGAAGCAGTACGGCGTCGGCGGTTGCCACTCCACGTGGCAGCACTTCAAGTGGGTGCTGGGGCGGCAGTACAAGGTGACGATCCGTAACAAGCTGTTCGTCACGGCGAGGCTCGGCGCGGCGGTCATGACGTCGCTCGTGCTCGGCAGCGTGTGGTACCAGCTACCCAAGGAGCAGGGGTTCGAGAAGCTCGGGATGCTCCTGTTTTGCATCCTGCACATCTCCTTCTCCAACTTTTCCGAGCTGACGTTCAGCGTGGAGCAAAAGTACGTGGCGTACAAGCACGTGGACGGCCGGGTGTTCCCCGCGTTGACGTACATCGCGGCCTGGGGGTTGATCCACCTGCCAATCGCGCTCTTCGAGACTGCGGTGTTTTCGCTGGTGCTCTACCCCATGGTGGGACTCGTGCTGGAGGCTGGACCGTGGATGTTCTTCTACTTCAACCTGGTGCTCGCCAACGTCGCGATGGCGTCGTTCTTCCGCATCATCGCGCTGCTCGCGCCCAACATGGAGGCTGCGCAGACCTTCCCCGGCCCCGTCATCGCCGTGTTCATCATCTTCGCCGGATTTCTCATCACACCGACCAAGATGGGCTTCCTCTCGTTCATGTACCACGTCTCGTTGTTCGCCTACGCCCTCAGGTCGTTGTGCCAGAACGAGTTTCTGTCGTCCTCGTACGACAAAGTCGTCGCGAAGAACCCGGCTGAGTACATCCTGTACATGCAGGCTAACCCATCGCAAAATACAACCGCGGTTGAAACCTTGTGCGCGAACGGAGCTTTCGAGTGCAGCACCATGGGCGAGGCCATCATGAACCAGATCTCCATCGACGACGACGATTCATACTTTTGGGGCGGTGCCATGATGTGCGGCGGGTTCTGGGCGCTGTGCTTCCTCGGATCGCTTCAGGCGCTGAGAAAGGTTAGAATTCAGATGAACATCGGGTCGAGCCGGGCGGGTACCGACGCGGAAATCGCCGCCGCGTCCAACGAGGTCGCCGTCGCCATACCCAAGTCACCGTCCAAGGCTGAGCTCGCCACCGTCGCCAACCCCGACGACGTGCACATCGACCAGAAAAACATCGAGTTTGTCCCGATGTCCATCGCGTGGAGGGACCTCGAATATACCGTGAACCTCGCCAAGCAAGCGGGCGGCGGGACCAAGCAGCTGCTGCAGTCGGTCACCAGCGCCGCTCAACCCGAGCGACTCCTCGCGCTCATGGGCGCGTCCGGCGCCGGTAAGACGACGCTCCTGGACGTCATCGCCGGGCGTAAGACTGGGGGCGTGCGCAAAGGGACCATCAAGCTCAACGGGCACGAGGTCGAGAAGCAAACCTTCGCGCGGCTCACCGCGTACTGCGAACAGATGGACCTTCACAACGAGTTCGCCACCGTGGAAGAGGCGCTCGAATTTTCCGCCAAGCTCAGGCTAGGAACCGAGGTGTCCGCGACCCAACGACGGGGGTTCGTGGAGGAGGCGTTGGATATCCTGGAGCTGAGGCCCGTCGCGGGACGCATGATCGGGAAGAGCGGGAGCGCCAACGGGCTGTCCCCCGGCCAGCGCAAGGTGCTCACCGTCGCCGTCGAGCTCGTCTCCAACGCGCCGGTGTTCTTCCTCGACGAGCCCACGAGCGGTCTGGACTCCCGCGCCGCGCTCATCGTCATGACCGAGGTGAAGAAGGTTGCGAACATGGGCCGGACGGTCATCTCCACCATTCACCAACCCTCCCGCGAGATTTTTCTCATGTTCGACGACCTTTTGCTTTTGCAGCGCGGCGGGTGGCAGGTGTACTTCGGGCCGCTCGGTCCGTCCCCGGCGTCGACGTTCGTGACGTACATGGAGTCGCTGGAGTGCACGCAAGGTAAGAAGCTGCCGCAGGGGATGAATCCCGCGTCGTGGATGCTCGACGTCCTCGGCGGCACGGATTCGAGCCAGACGGAGGAAAAAAAGTCCAACGCATCCGGAGCCGCGACCGGTAAGCTTCTGGACGGTGCGGAGCTGGAGAGGCTGTTCAAGGCGTCCGCCGCGGGCGCCGCCGCGAGCGAGCTCGTGGAACGCATCGCGACCCCGACGTCGGACTCGAAGATGTTTTCGTTTGCGTCTCCTTACGCGAGGTCCTTCGGCACGCAACTGTGGACGATCTTGGTCCGCTCGCACAGGGCTCACCTCCGCGACGTGGCGTACAACTGCGGCCGCATCGGCGTCCTCCTGGTGCTGTACATCCTCTTTGGGATCATCTACTTCGACCTGGACACGAGCGACGAGGGCGGGGTGCAGAGCATGGTGGCGGTTGTTTTCATGACCACCATCTTCACCGGCATCATCTGCATGAACGGCGTCATGCCCGTGCGAGTCCGCGAGCGGTCCGTGTCGTTCCGCGAACGGTCCAGCTTTATGTACGACGGCGTCCCTTACGCCATCGCGCACGCGGTGATGGAGATCCCGTGGGTCTCCCTCATCGCGTTCGTCACCGTCTTACCGCTCTATTTCCTCGTGGGCATGGTGCCGACGGCGGGGTCGTTTCTGTTTCACGTGCTGATCAACATCCTGGTCTCCTACGCGTTCCTCTCCTTTGGCCAGATGGTCGCGTGCGTCTGCTCCACGATCCAGACCGCGCAGGCGGGCACGAGCGCGTTCATCCCCATCGCGTTCCTCTTCGGCGGGCTCTACCTGCCGTTCCCGCAGATTCCCGTGTACTGGCAGTGGGCGTACCACATCAACCCCGTCGCTTTCGCGATCCAATCCGTCATCGCGCCGCAGTTTGAACGCCGCGGGTGCACCGGGCCGTACCCCACCGGCGACTGCCCGTCCATCACCGCATTCAGAGGAACCTACTTTGAGCAGATCGACACGTTGAGTTACGTGGAGAACAAATACGACGTGACGTACGAGGGACGGCTGACGGCGGCTGTGTATTTGGCGATGTTCTGCGTCGGCGCGCAGGGGCTACACGTGCTGGCGGGTAAGTACGTCAACACCGTGAACCGCTGAGTGACTGTTAGTCGTGGGCGAGTTAACTTATTATCATAATACGTTATTATTTTCTCAAGATTCTTAGTCGTCATTACAAAGTGTAGCGCGCGGCTGGTCATCTCGCGTTGATACTTTCGGGTCGGCTCGGCGGCGGAGACTTTTAAACTTTCGATTTAATCGAAGAGGTCAAAGTCCATCGCCTCCTCCTCCTCCTCCTCGGGCTCGGGCGCCTTGGCCGCGGCGGCACCGCCACCGCCGCCACCGCCGGCGGCGGGCGCCGCGGAGGCGAACGCGCCGGGGTTGGCGAGGTACTCCTTGACCTTGTCCGCGAGGGGGAAGGTGTAGTCGGTGCCGACGGCGATGGCGAGCACGTTCTTGTACCCGTTGATGATGGCGTGGGGAACCGCGGCGATGGTGGGGTAGCTCGCCTGGAGGGAGAGCGCCGCGATGTTCTTGAGTCCCGCGCCGAACATCGCGGTGATGTCCTCGTCGGAGATGTCGAGAACCGCGACGTCGAAGACGTTGCCGTTGTCGTACACGAACATCGCCTCGAGTCCGTAGAAGAACGGGGTGACTCCGAGCTTGCCGAGGAGCGCGGCGGCGGAGGTGGTCACCTTGTCGCCCTTGGAGAGCACCTTGACGTCGGAGAGGATCTCGATCGCACCCTTGTTGATCTTGGTGGCGATGTTGAGCGTCTGGAAGAAGTTGGTCTGCGAGGGTTCCATGCCGGTGGGTCCGGCTTCGACGGTGACGTCGACCTGCGCGATGGCGCCGGCTTTGGCGGGCGCGGGGACGACAAACTCCTTGATCTTCTCCTTGACGGCGTCGAGCTCCCCGGAGGTGAAGATGACGCCGACGTTGCCGACCATCTTTTCGTAGAGGGACATCCAGGTGTTGTCGCCCTTGCGTTCGCAGTAGTCCTTGATGCACTTGCGGATCATGGTGTTCTTGCCCATGAGGACGGTGGACTGGGGGCGGAGCGCCTGTGGTGGATCGAGGGAAGCGGACGATGAAGGTCAGGAACGGGGTCGTGAACGGGCGGGTTGTGATACGTTAAGCGAGTTGTGGGCCGAGCGGGGATGTATCGGGATGCCGGGGGGCGCCGCGCGCCACCCGCCACCCGCGTCCCCGCGCGAAAACCCTAAAAACCTCATATTTTTCCCAGCGGACGTGGGACGTGGGGAGACTCGAGTGGGAAACGCGTACGCACCGCGCGGATGTCCATGAACTGGCGGGAGCCAACATTGTCGGCGCCGACGACGAACGCACGGGTGTGGTTATCGAGGAGCGTGCAGAGCTTGTCGTTGTACGCCTGCTTGGACTTGAGAGCAGAAGCGGAAGGCATCTTTGCTGATTAGAGTCTTGGGAAAGGTGTTAAAAACGGCGGTGGCAAGCGGATCTGTGTCGCGCAAGCGTGGACTGCAGGATTCAGTCCTTTTAAACCGTGTGCCGTTACGGTGTTGCTTCTTTAAAGAAGCAGGGAGGCTGTTTGACGCGTGTGGGTACACGCGAAAAGAGGGATGGACGTCGGCTCGCGGTGAGGTTTTATCGAGATTTCACGTTTTTTCATTTCTTTGACAACCGACCCTAACATTTTTAAACCGTCACTTTTATATGGGGATTCTTGATTAAAAATGGTCGGACTCTGCTGCCAAAAACAGCCCTGGCAATGGATTGATCAATCGGGCTCGATAGCGCACACGTCTGAGCGCGCCCACGACGACCATGGCAGCGGCCGCGTCGCGAATCGAGCTCGCACTCTGCTTCGAGGATGTCGCCAAGAACATCTTCGGCAACGCCGACGGCACCATGACCAGGTGCGCCCCTCACAAGTCCCCGCCCCATCGACTGCAAACCCAAAACCATCGCGGTCGTCCCCGGGGCCTTTTTTACCTCCGTAACAACGCCGTCTCGGTCGCGATGCCAAACGCTCACCGACCATCTGTCCACCCATCGACGACCGCAGGGCCCAGCTCGCGGCGATCCTCGCCGCGGACACCGGCCTCGGCCTGCAGCAGTGGGAACTCAAGATGTTCCTCGCCGAGTTTGACCTCTCGGACAACAAGGTGACCGCGGACAAATTCTGCAGTATCTACTCCTACCTCGCGTCGCGTCCACCGACCCCAGCGGCGAAGGACGCGCCAGCGGTGCTCGCCGCCAAGGCTGCCGCGGCCGCTGAACCAGCCGCCGCCGCACCCGCCGCCGCTGAGGGTGCCGAGGGTGCCGACACAGCTGTGCCCGCGGCTCAAACCGTCGATCCCACTTTGGCCAAGAAAGCATCGGAGAAACTCGCGGGCCCCGCCGCAGCCGCCGCCGCGTCGATGGGTGCCGTGTTCCCCCCAGATTTCCTCCTCGACCCCGCGGGCGCCATCCCCGCCGAGAAGCTCCTCGCCAACTTCCCGGAAGACGTCATATTCGACCCGGACGCAAAGTTCCGTCCACTCGACGGCGTGGGACAGTACCCGAAGATGCCCGCGCTCGGCGGCTCCAACGCCCCGTTCTCAATCTGCGTCAAGAGCGCCAGGGAATACCTCCGCGATCTACCCCCCGCGCGTGACGTGGTCCACGCGCTGCACGTGCGTCCCAGCGACGACGCGTTTGTTCCGCATCCCAACGACATCTCGCTCGTGTTGTTGGCGTTCGGCAAGCTAATTTCCGCAGATTTGGGTCTTGGCGGGGATGAATTCAGCGCCAACAACGCTATGAGCTCGTACTTGGACCTGCAGCTCGTCTACGGCACCAACGCGGGCGAGTGCGACGACGTTCGCGGTGGTGAGCCCGGGGGTAAGATCCTAGCGGACGCCGCCGCGGCTCGCGGGCGTGTTCAAGGCGGCGCCGCGACGGAGGCGTTGCTCACCGTTTTCAGTCGCAACCACAACGCATTGGCGGATGCCATCAAAAGTGAACTGAAAGACGCGGTTGACGACGAGGCGGTGTTCCAGATGGCGCGGCACGCCAACATCGGCGCGTACAGGAGCGTGTTCCTGAAAGACTTCCTCCCGTACCTCGCCGCGGGGCAGCACACCCCGGACGCCATGCCGATCAGCGACGTGGCTCGAGGGGACGTCCGGGGTGTCAACGGTTGCGTCGAGATGGACCTCCTGATGCGCGCGTTCAACGCCATGGAACCGCCAGGTGGCCTCAACGAAAACGCGCAGGCTACCGGTGACGACTGCGGCAGCGCCCTGGTGGACGCGAGCAAGAAAAGAATCGGGTGGGTCACGCGGTGCAACCTCCCCGGGCGTTTACACGCCGAGGAGGTCGCCGCGGTGAAGCGCGCTCGCGCCAGCGGAGTGTGCACTCTCAACGAGTTCCGCGCTCAGCTCGGTTTGGCGGCGTGGGAGTCGTTCGAGGAGATGACCGGCGGCGAGACTGAGCTGTGCGTCAAGCTGACGCAGATATACGGCGACGTGGACAACTGCGAGCTCTACACCGGTTTGTTGTGCGAGTACAACGTCGGCAACGTGGGAGCCATGATGCCGGCGACGGCGCACTCGTGCTCGCTGCCGCTGAACGTCGTCGCCGCGGACAAGTGGTTCCAGGACGACGTGTTGCGGGATGAGAGCGTGATGGGCGGTGCGGTCGGTGTGAAGCACGCGGAGGAGGCGAACCTCGCGTCGTTGCTCGAGAAGCACGCCGGGGTCAAGGTTGGCGGCGTCAGCGTCTTTGAAATCGGCGCCCTCGAGTGATCGACGCGGGTGCCGAGTCTGTATGTACATAGCTACGCATCGAACGTGGAAGGTCGGTGTTTACTTATTATGCTGTAATGAATCCAAACGTATATATACCTTTAAAGCTACGTCTTAAACCTCCATGGCGTCGTCGTCTGTGGGTACCTCGTTGAACATGAACTGATCCTGGTACTCCACCATGAACTGGGTGCTTCGCTGCACGTCCAGGAACATGGAGTACACTTTGCTGATGTCCTCAACCTCAACCTCGGCGCTCTTGCGCTTGTGCGCGACGAGCGCGGCGGCGGTGATGAGGTGAATAGAGTAACGCAGCGACGTCTCGTGGCCAATCTTGCAGAGCAAGTCCTTCGCGTCCTCCGTCATCTCCACGTCCTCCTCCTCGCATCGAATGTCGAGAATCAGGCGAAGCTCCCGCTCCGTGTACGGCTGAGTGGTGACGATGAGCAGGCGGTCGAGCAGGTCGATCGGGATGCCGTGCGGGGACTTGTAGTTGGTGCCGCGGATCTTGGTGATGCCCCTGTTCGTGGCCACCACCAACACCGGCGCCATGTCGTTCTCCAACGCTCGGTTAAGAAAAGAGAAGCACTCGATGTCCAACATGTGAACCTCGTCGATGAAGAGCACGCCGGGGACGATGTCCGCCTTGCCTTCCTCTCTCCACTCGGCAACCTTCATGTCGATCTGCTCGCGAACCTCCGGGCGGATCTCGCCGGTGTCACCCGCGAAGAGCGCGAGGAAACCTTGCGACCTGGAGTTAATCACGTCGATCTCGTGAAGGGTCACGACGTGGACAACTTCTTTTCGCTTCTGCAGCTCGCCCTCGGGGCACTGCACAAACTTGGTCTGCGCCCCCATCGCGTCGTAGTCCCTGGACCGCGCGAAGCTGCGGCCTAGCTTGGTGATCCGCCCGGACGCCTTGTCGATCGTGATGACGTCGCCGGCGCTAACCTTCTCCTTGTCCAGCGACTCGATCATCTTCTGCCCCAAGTCGTACACCGTTTCCATCTCGGTGGTTTTCAAGGTGAGCTTGCCCATCTTCGGCGCCGCGCCCGAGGTGGCGGGGCGGTCGATCTCGATCTCCACGACCTCGCCCTCGATGATCTCCGTCTCCTCCTTGATCTTGACGCCGATCGCCTTGCGGAAAGCCTGCGTGAGCGCCTCCGTCTTGGACATCTCCATCGAGAAGATCTCGGATCCCGCCATCATGGCGAACGGCGTCTCCTCGCCGAGGGCTTTGGCCATGCCCATCGCGATGGCGGTCTTGCCGGTGCCGGGCTGGCCCGCGAGGAGGACCGCGCGGCCGGCGATCTGACCCTCGCGGATCATCTGAAGGATCTGTCGGTTGGGTTGAACGAGGGAGCGGGGGACGGTCAGGTGGGGGCTCCATCCAGGGGGGCGGGAAAAAGATCGGCCAATCGGCGGAATTAATTCTAATCGGCGCCCGCGAGATCGGGCACGCGCACGGGCGTTCGACGGCCGCCGAGACGCGCGTGTGCCCGCCCTCGACGGTACCAAACACGGTACGGGGCGATACGCGGTACGTATTCGTCGAAAAGGGGACCCGGGTAGGGGCGATTGGGCACGCACCACGCCCGCAGCTTTACGCGCGTTGACCTGGCCCACCATGCCCTGCGACACCTTCCTGGCCTCGAGCGCATCGTCGAGACCGAGGCCGCGGATGTGGCTGTGCGCGCCGATGCGTTCGATGCGCGTGAGATCCTTGATCTCCGCCACCTTCACGCCCTCTCCTCCCTCGGCCATCTTCTCTCTCTCTCCCTGTGCAGATCGTGTTGAGATGATCTGACGATCGCATCTTCCTTTTTGGTTTTTTCGAAGGCGTTCGGCGTTTCTTGGACCTTTCTTCTTGTTCTCACGGTAAGGCAAATAGTCAGGGTTAACTAACCACTTATACAATCAGCGTGTGACTGACACGCTGTGCAAATATTTGCCTTATTTGCCCCGAAATAGCCCATGGCCGTTGCTCTGCGACATCATCATCGAGGGGCGACAGAGGGAGACGCACGCGCAGGTGTGGGGCGGCGTCCCTCGGCCCGCGGTGTGTGGTTCGGCATGGCGGACGAGGAGTCGTTCTTCGTATCCGCGGACGAGGCCGAGGACGACGGCCGGGGCCGCGCCACGGGCCCGGGATCCTCGCGCGGGCCCGCATCATCCAAAGCCCCGCTCGACCACTCGAAACAACGACCTTTGGGCCCACTCGACGACTCCGACGACGAGCCGCCCGGTGCCCTGGACCGCACCGCGAACGAAACCGTGGAGGACTCCGATGCCTTCGTGTCGGGCGACGACGCGCGAGTACAAGTATCGGCGCGGGGTGGCATCGCGGGGCATCAAGGAACGGGCGCCAATGGGGAGGCGTCGGGGACGGACGGAGAGTTCGTCTCGGGCGCGGACACGGACACCGGCATCGACGGTTTACCCAGGGCGCCGCGTAGGCTCAGAACCCCGAACGCGGTCCAGCAGGTGCTACTTCAAGAAGAAGACGCGATGGCCACGCCCTTGTCGCCCGGGACGATGCTCAACGAAGCCTGGGAGCTCGCGATGGGATCCGGAGGAGACGCCACGCGTGATTCACATCACGAACACCGAATCCTCGACGAGGACGACGAGCCGACCCCGTTGACGCTCTTCCGTGACGCCATCGACGAGGACAATGACGAGGAAGAAGAAGACCCAGGGTTCGCGTCCGCGGGTAACGACGGCGCGAATGAACGCGTGGGACCGGGTCAGGCCGATGACGTGGCGCTCGACGTCATGCCAAACGATGACTCACTCGTGAACGATGATTCATTCGCGGACCCGGCGCTGGACATCTCCGTCGAAGACACCGGCCATGACGCCGATGGGGCCGGCACGCCCCAGCGCTCCGCGCGGGCGCCCGCGTCTTCGCACGTGGCGATGGGCGCGCTCTCGCCGCCGTCGCCGCTCGTCGCGCCATCGGAGCGGCATTCATTCCGGCTCTCGCGTCAAGCGTCATTACAATCGCACGGGTCGGGATCTTCGCAAAAGAGTTCTTCCACGCCTTCGCGCGGATGGGGCGAGGGCGGCCATGCCACGCCGGACACGACGCGCCGGCTGTCCAAGGCTGAGGAGGTGCTCAAGGCGGCGACGAGGCACTCGAGCGACGACGACGTGGACGAGCTCGCGGATTCAAGCGACGAGGAACGCGCGGGACCGTCGATGGCGCCGAGTTCCATCCTCGGAGGTACGCCCCAAACGCTTCAGTCGCAGAGGGCGTCCATCGGTTCACACGGTTCGTTCAGCCCTTACGGCTCCGAGGGCGACGTACCTTCCCCGCACGGCGGTGGGCTGTTAGACTCCGCGTCGAGGCGACAGGAACGACGGCGGATCCAGAAGGAGCGGTATCTCCAAAAGCTGACGAAGGGTTTCGATCGATCCGGGTTGGATCCAGAGACGCTGAAAAAACGAGCCGATGCGTTGAGACGCAACGCGAGCTCGGAACCCGACCGGCCGCTGCGCCACTCGTGGAGCGTGGACACGTCGGGGCTAGCAGACAGGGGCGGGGATAAGTGGCTGGCGGTCGGGGACTCGCCCGGGGGTGGACGGAGACAAGTGCGGGGTTTTGAGACCACCGGTGAACGGCGCGGATCGAGCAGGCTCACCGCGCGGCACAGTCTGCAGAGGGAGTCGGAGCTCACACGGGCGTCGGATCCGAGGCGAACCAAGAGCGGGGGAATGACGGGCGAGGCGCTCGGGTCACCCGTGGGCGCCGCGCACGGGTCGCCGATGGGTGCGATGGGATCCCCGGGGATGATGATGGGCTCGCCAGGGATACCGATGGGATCGCCTGGGATGATGCCGATGCCGGGCTTCGGCGGGATGATGGCGGGGATGATGGCGCCGCAGATGCAACAGATGCAGATGCAGCAGATGATGATGATGCAGGCGCAGATGCAGACACAGATGCGGATGTACCAGACGCAGATGCAGGCGCAGATGGCGGGTATGAGCATCCAGTCACCCGGACAACTCGACGGACAACCGCAACCAATCGCCCAAACGTCCAGCCTCGCCGCCGCCGCCGCCGACCAAGGCGTCGCCGAGGACAGACTAAGACGGGTCTTCCACCTCGTCGCGGACAACGCCGATGACGAGGTCATGGACCTGATCGACACACGGGCCGTGGACGTGGACCTGGTGGACCAGAGCGGTAACACGTTGTTGATGGCGTCTTGCGCGGCGGGTCACAAGCGCTTGTCTCGGCACCTCGTGAAGCGATTCGCGGGTTTGAATTTGCAAAACTTGGAGGGTAACACCGCGTTGCACTTCGCGCTGGCGATGGGACACAGCGAGCTGGGTGATTTTCTCGTGGCGAAAGGGGCGGACGACGGGGTGACGAACAACTACGGGCTGAGCCCGTTCGAAGGGTTGGCTCCGCAGAACGGTGGCGGCGGGGGGCAGCAGAGGCAGAATCGTTATTAGACAAACTCGGAGGTTTGCGTTTTTATTGCGAGATAGCTTCGCGCCGTATCGCTCGTATCGCGGCCGTGTGGCTAACGCAACGCCGCTTCGTTCAGTTGGCGCAGCTCCTGCAGCTCTTGCTTGGTGTCCGCGAGGGCATTGCGCATCTCCATCAGTTCCCCTTTGAGCTGTTGCAGCTCACTTTCCATTTTATTTATCTTCGCCGTTTCCGCCGCGGAGACGCGAGTCGCAGTATCGACTATCATGCGCTTGGTACGCGCGTAGACGTCCGGATCAAAGTTCGGGGTGCCCGCGCGCAGGCTGAGCAGGCGCTCGAGGCCCTCCACCAGGTTGGCCCACGGCGTTTGCGACGACATGTCGGCGCGCGTCGTCTTGTGGACCGAGCTCACACTTTGTCGAAACACGTCGCGAAGGTCGCATCGGAAATCACGAACTGAAATAAAAAATGTCGGACGGGCCGCGACACACAGCGAGGGTCGCCATGGTCCCGACGCCAGAGCCGCCGTGCACGTGGAGAGAGATCGTGAAGATGTGGCACGATCGCGACGATCCGAGCTCGCCCCCGCCCTCGCCCATGGCCGGTGCCGTCGCCGATACGTCGGCGGAGAACGCGGCACGCGTCGAGACACTCGTCGCGCAGGTTTGTGCGGGCCAAGAAGAAAAGGAGGTGACGCCCGCGCCGCCTCCGCCGCAGAAGACGGCGCGCAAACCCATCCGCGCCACGAGCGACGCGCTCTTCACGCCGCCGCAGAAGCAAGGGGTCCCCACGCGCCCGGGCTCCGCGAAGCGGCAGACTCCGACGATCCACGCGCGCAAGTTCGCACCGGTCAGCCGCCGCCTCCCCCACCAGCCCACGCAGTCACCCACGCAGTCCCTCCTCGGCCTTCGCGTCTCGCGTGCCTACACCATCCCGGGAAACGTAGGTCCGCAGAAGGACCTCGGGAAGGTCGCTTGCGTTCACGTCGAGGACGAGCACTGGGGCGAGGTATTCGACGTGATGTTCGACGAGGACGACGACGAGGACGGCATGACGTTCGAGGAGCTGCTGCTGATTCTCGCCGCCGACCACGACAGGAAGGCGCAAGTCTCTCCCGAAACCTGGGCCCTCGCGCGAGGCATTCTTGCGCTGGCGGACCCGATGCAGGCGGTGCGGCAGTTTAGGGTTAAGTCAAGAGGATTCACGGGGTTCAGCACGCTGTCTTGCCCCGACAGACCGGACCGCTTTGAAGCGAAGATTCAAGACAGAAGCGGTGAAAAGCATCACTTTGCGTTTCACTTCCCGACTCGCTGGGGCGCCGCCGCCGCGCATGAATGCCTCGCTCGAAGGCTCGAGTTCTTCGGCCCTGGGGTCAAGCCGGGAACGCGGCGCAACTTTTCGCTCGAGACGCCGTGGGAGGCGCTCGTGGGTATCCTGATCGCGGGCGCCGAGTGGAACGCGACTCCAGAGCCGGAGCCAGAGCCGGAGCCGACTCTGGAGCCCGTCGCGGTGTCCGAGGCTGTGATGGGAACGGACAGCGACGGCGAGGACGACTCCTTGGATCCTCGGGCGATTCACGAGATTGTCAAGCGAACGCGGAAGCCCGTCCAGCGGTTCACGACCGATTACGTCATGGAGAGGAAGCCCCAACGGAAGAGGAAGAGTCTGCCGCCGGCGCTGCCCGCCCCGAAGGGAAAAGAGAAGAAGGTCGCCTCCCTGACTGCCCCACGAGGAAGGCCATTACAGCTCGCCGTGACGACGAAAGGTACGCCACGCAAGGAGGGATCCCGTTTCGTAGGACGGAGGACGTCTTCAGACTTGCTCGACGGCGGGAGAGTCGTGCGATCAGTGGGCAAATCCACGTTTTTCGGCGTTCGGTGGCAGGGAGCCGTCGTCAAACCCGGCTGCAAAGCCACCGCAAAGCCCTGGGGAGCCGTCATGCAAATCCCCGGCGCCGGCAAAAGTTTGGACATCGGCCTAGGCAGCTCCGCCACAGCCCGAGAGGCGGCCCTCGTCTACGACGCCGAAGTCCGCCGCAGGGGTTGGGAGCACGTCAAGCCCACCAACTTCGCCCCGCCCGCTGACCCCGACGATGTCCCACCGCGCCACGAGTCATCGGCGGACCGCCTGGGCCCGGTCATGATCGAGCACATCAAGACCGCACTCTCCGGCCTGCACAACCCGATCGTCGCGCACAGAGTGACAGATCAGGGCAACGGCGTGTACACCTGGCGCCGCGCCGAGGTACAGATTCGGTACTTGATCCCAACCCCAAAGTCTCCGCACATGCGCGCCGCGGAACACCACAGGTGGGTCCTCCTCAAGGACGTCGCCGGCGTACTGAACGGCTGGGACAAACTCGTGGACTACATCCGGAAGCACAAGCGTCAGCTCGAGGACGTATCGAAGGTTGGGCCCGACGAGTTACCCGCGTCGGCGCCGTTGTTTACGATTTTCAAACGGCACTACGATTCCGGTCAGAGCGCCGTGTGCGTCCTGGGTGGTTTCGAGCCTTACGATCCGGACGGCTACCCGCACCACGTGGTCGTGTGCGACGGCGACACCGAGGACATGAGCGACAACGAGCTGAGACAGGAGCTCGGCCTCGAACCGGGCGCGGAGCTCAAGCCACGGGAGCGCCGGAAGAATCCGTATCAGGAGTTTTGCAAGGCGACGCGGCCCGAGCTTCTCGCCGCCGACCCCGCGATGACGCCCGCGCAGGTCGGCAAGCGGTTGGGCGAGCTCTGGAGGAAGAAGAAAGCGGGCGGAGGGGACCCGGATCCGGCGGATGAGAACGAAGGCTGCCTCAGGGACAGGTTCCTCGATCGGGCGAGGGCGGGCGCCGGCGGCCACCGAGCTCATCGAAGTTCGTTCGACTCCGAAGAAGACGACGATTCCCGTCAAGATAGAGGATGTGGTCGATGAGGGGGACGCGGGCCCGGAAATTATCCAGGCGCTCGACAGGATCCTTCGCGAGGAGGACCTGACCAAGACCACCGTCAACGACGTGATGCGAAGGCTCGAGAACGAACTTCCCGTAAAGTTCAACTTTCGCCACCACAAGAGCTTCCTCAAGGAGAAAATCAAGGCGTGGGTGGACGAGCACGTGCACGGGAAGGAGGCGACCGGGGATAAGACAGTCGCGGTGGTGAGAGCCGCGCTTCCAGCTCCCGCTCCCGCTTCTGCTGAAAAACCGGCTAAACCGGCGCCGACCGACAAAGGCCTTGAACGTGCGAAGGCTCTGTTCGATCGGGGGATTCTCAGCGCCGAGGACTACGACGATGTCAAGCTGGCGTGGATGAACAGCCTCGGGGATTGATGCGATAGCGACGACGACTTGTGAATGATGATCTACGTTTGATGATGATGTTACATGCGGAGCGGTTGAATGATCCACCGGCTCCGGGCTAATAATGAGTGTGTTCTAAATATTTCCCCTTAATTAAGTCGCCAGCGCCAGCAGGAGCGCGGTGCCGCGTTTGACCCAAAAGTCCGAGTCCCCGTCGCCAGCCTTGAGATCCACGAACACCATGAACGACGGACGCTCGCGCGAACCCGTGCGCACCGGGTACATGTACAGCGGACACTGGTACAGCTCCGCCGGGTTCCGCTTCTTCTTGGCGTCGGATGGCTTGAAATGAACGATGGGCATGTTCACGATGAGCTCCATCGGGTTGGGCTCGCACAGGCACTGGTCGTCGAAGTTCCACCCCGCGCCCTCGAGGTACATGTCCTTGATGTAGACACCTTCCTTGGGATTCGGTCCGATCTTCTCCTCGGGCGCGTCCATGACGCTGTACTCGAAGGAGAGGGTATCGATCGGAATTGCGTTTTTCCGCGCCGTCGTTTGCAGCACGGCGGTGAGGAAGCACGAAGGGTAGGTGAACCCCGCGAGCCAGTACACCCTCGGGTAGCCGTTCTCGATCCACCCGTCGATCTGCTCGAGGCGCATGAGTAAGTCGCGCGTCCACGAGCCGAGCGGTCGCAGGGACGGGTACGCCTTGAGGTAGATGGCGGGCACCTTGTTGTTGGCGAGCGATTCGAAAATGGAATCGAGATCCGCCGACATCACCACGAGACCTTTTATTCCCTTCTTCAGCGTGTTGAGGGTGCTGAGCATGTTGTTGAGCAAGATGTTGTAGCGCTCAACCTCCTGGAACAGCGTCACGTGCAGCGGCGACGGGTCGTCCGCCTTGTCCTTCATGAGCTTCTCGTGGTTAAACGGCTGCGGGGTTTGCGAGAGCATATCGTCGATGATGCCCGAGACGACGTCCTCAATCTTAGCGCCGCCCGCGCCGGCGCCGCCACTCTTGGGCTGCAGCGCGAGGCACGACTCGAGCGTGATGGTCGAGTCCGTGATCATGTACGAGATGTCCGCGTTGGGGTGCTGCCCGAACGCCTCCGGTTTATCCTGCTGCGGAAGCGTCCCGATGTAATCCCGATACACGTCGAGCCCGGATTCCGTTGGAATGTAATACTCCTCCAGGCTGGACAGCGGGTACCGCGGCGTGTTCAAGGCATCTTCGCAGAAGAACTGGTTCAGGTACCCCGCGAGGACCCGTCGGTCGATCTCGTCGGTGACGCGTCCGCCGTAGTTTGCTTCGGAGATGAGGTACTTGAGTGCGTCCCAGGGTGTTTCTTCGTAGGCGTCCAAGTACGCTTTTAAAACGTCGTCCGACACTGAGTAGTCGGTGTCGTTGAAGTCGTACGGGATGTTGATCCCCAGCGTCCGAAACTTCCTCCGCTCCAGCATGACGGCGTGGAAGTAGGTCAGCGCGAAGAGCAACTTGCCGTACTTCTTCTGACTGACGCACTCGTCGAAGGACTCCTGCGTGACGCAGGTTTGGTACAGACGAGAGAGGTTGGCTCGGAGACCCTTGGGCGGTTCCGTGGTCATCTTCAGCCCGCGTTGTAAGATGGCCAGCGGGAAGTGCGGCGTCGGGTTGGAGGAGAGCCAGAGCCTGAAGTTTTCGTGCGGCGTCTCGTCCTCGAAGCGCTCGATGATCTTCTGCAGCTCGGGGAGCCACGTCAGCATCAGGTGGCAGTTCGCGAGGAACACCCAGTTGCCCTCCGCGCACGCCTCTTTGATGAGCTTGGTCGCCACCGGCGCCTGCCCTTGCCCGAGCGCCACCGAGTGCAACTTGTCGGCGCCAACCTTCGTAGCCGCGAGTTGCGCGAGGTTCGCGGTGGGATCGACACCGGGAGACAGCACGAAGATGAGCGGCGCGCCCGGGGTGGAATCACCGTAGCACTCTTGGAGGTCCAACACCGGAGGTTCCACATATTTCCTGCCCAACGAATTTGCCACGTAGGACGTCGCCGCCTTCTCCACCCTGTCCATGCGTAGGCACCGTACGAGTAACATGCGCTGAAGCTCGTTGCACTTCGGTTCCCACTCCCCGGGTAACGCGGCACTGCGCGGGTTCTCCGGCTCCGCGTTTCTGTACCAGTCCTCCCATTCCCCCGGGTTTTCTTCAAACGATTTGGTGACGCCGATGAAGTGCGGCACCTGCTGCTCCAGCTCCACCACGTTGTCCCATGCTAGCTCGGAGATCCACTCCGGCGCAGGGTTCGGGGGCTGGTCCGACCTATCCAGCACCATCCCGCCTCGGAGGAAGAACTGCCACTCGTTGATGTCCACCTGGTTATCGGACTGTAAGATCCGCACGCACATCTGCAGCGAGAGCAGCAGCTTGTGCGCCTCGAAGAGACCTCTGCTCGTGTACTTGTACACGGCGTACGTGTGGTAGCTGTTCAGGAACTCGATGCGCTCCTCCAGCGCTTCCTTGGGATCCTCCTTACTCGATTTAGGAGCCTTTTCGATGGACAGCAAGAACAGGTCCTTGTACGCGTCGAGCGAGAACTGATACATCGGATCTACGGTGGCGAGGTCGTAGAGGACAAAGTACAGGATAGCCGCGCGTATGGACACCGGTCTGTAGAGCGCGGACGCCTCGGTGATTTCCTTGCCGGTGGCTTCCGCGATCTTCAACGATTCCGTCACCTCGTCGGAGGTGGTCTTGGATTTGACCAAGGTGTTGATGAGCTCGACGTTGTCGAGGAGTGAGCCGTCCGCGTTGGATAGGAGGTCCAGGAGGGTATCTTCGAGTTCCAGGATGGTCCGCTTACCTTCCGCAACCTTACGCACTAACGTCACGCTCTGTTCGTGAAGGTCGAATCGTTCCTTCTCGACGACGACGTTGAGCAGCTGGTCCTCCAGCCCTTGCTCCTTGACCACGAAGTTGACGATGGTCACCTTGGTGGAAACCTCGGGGGTGTAGTGCGGATTGGACAGCTTGGACGTGAGGTACAACCTAAAGTCCGGGGAGTAGTCAACCTCTTTGTCCCCGAGCTTGATGCACAGCGAGTTGCCCTTCTTGATGAAGCTCTTGGACAGCACGGGTTCCAGGATGGGATCGATCTCTTCGCCGACGTCCTGGATCAGCACCGGGTCGCCGAATTGAATCGCGTTTTCCATCTTGCGAACCATGTCCGACATGTTCAACGTGACGGTGACCAACCCGTTGGGTTTCTCCGTGTTCTTGATCCACTTGTTACCTTGGCCTTGCGGGTCGATGAGCAAAGGCCATCGGCGGCCGCGGGTCACCACCACGCCGTTCTCGGTGCTAAACTGGTCGGCGGGTAGTTCGTTGATGTTCCAATCGCGAACGTCGCTGGGATCCGCGAGGAAGAGCGCGAAATCAAACTCGTCGGACGCCGGGATCTCCAGCTTCTTCACCTCGGGAAGCCACGTGTTCTTGACGAGCGCTTCGCGGTAGTCGGATGGGAACGGACCGGCGTAGGACATGAAGGCGGCGGCGATGACGACGTCGCCGGGCAGGCACGCGATTTCAGCCTCGTACTTTACGATGGATTCCTCCCATCGAACCTTCTCGCCCGCCAAGCCGCTGACCAGGGTCTCGGCGCGTGCGAGCTTCTGCGACAGGTCCTCAAATTCATCCTCTAGGGCCTTCTTGTTCCCGATGGATTCCTCGTACTTGTCCTGCAAAGCCTTGACTTTGTCGAGGACGGCTTGGAGTTTTTCCTCGGCGGCGGCGAGCGCCTTTTGTTTCTTCTCGAGAGCCTTCTTGGCGTTCTCGAGCTTCTTCTTCTTGGGCGCGACATCCTTGTTGACCCCGCCGTACACGTACATGGCGTGCACCCACTGGCACAGACCTTTCGCCGCTCCGGAAACCTTGCCGATGTTCTCCGGCTCGTAATCCGGGTTGTCGACAAATTTCTTAATCTTCTTGAGCAGCTCGTCGTTCAGGTATTTGTCCTTGTCGTAGTTCATCAGCGTGTTGAGGAAATCAGGCTTGCCGAGCTCCTTCTTCGCCTGCTCCCACGTCGGCGTCTTCTTGAGCACGGTCATCACGCCCTCGAGGCAGAGCGCCACCATCGCGGGAGGTTTCGCGTAAGCCTTCATCTCGGACATGTCTTTCTTGGTCAGGACGTTGAGAGCCGCGGATGCCGCCTCGAGCGCGGGCAAGGCCAGCGCCAGGCCGTGTTCGCAATCCGCCGCGATGGCGTTCGCCTCCTTGGCCTCCTCGCCGATCTTCTCGGCGTCAGCCTTCACGAGCCGTTCCTGTTCGTCAGCCGCGCGCTTGTCCTGCACGATGACCACGAGGAGCTCCTCGCAGTCAACCTTGGCCTGCGCCACCGACACGCGCTTCTCCTCCGCGATGACGGACATCTCCTCAACCTGCACGCCCGTCTCGTCGAGCTTGGTCAGACCACCCCGGAGCTTATCGCGCTTACCGCCAATCTCCTTCGTCTTCTCGACGAGAAGTGTGCGGTATCCGCGCACAAACTCGAGATAGTTGGTCGGGGTGACGTAGTTTTTGCGCTTCAACGCCGCGAGCATCTCGGTCGATTTCGCCGCCGTCGACGAATGAATGAGGGCAAACACGGAGCACAGGCTGTCCTTCACCTCCGGGCTCATGCCTTTCTCCTCCTCCATCTGCTTCATGGCCACCTCGCGGAGGGCGTCCGCGGGCCACTCCGTGAACCAGTCGATGGTGCAGCAGTTGACCAGGCCCGGAAACATCCTGCAGCGCTCTCGGAAGCCCTCGCCGATTGGCGACATGCACAGCACGATGTGCAGATTCCTGATGACCCGCGATAAAAAGTACGCGTAGAGCTGGTCCTGGGTGTCAGCCTTGACGCCGTCCTTCTTGGCGCTCGCGCGGACGTCCTCGCACACGCCGCCGAGTTCATCCTTGGAGAACAGGTTGGGAACCTCGCCAGAGGTGAGCACGTTGTTGATGTCCTCCAAGAACGTCTCAACCACAATCTGCGTCTCGTCAAACAGGAACACCGTGGGCTTGTCCGCGACGCCGGCTTGCCTGAACAGGCTCTTGAGGTCCTCCCTGAACTCCGTCTGCCGGTAGTTCTTGGTGATCTCGATGCTGAAGCACTTCAGATCAGCGACGTAGGTGGCCAGCCTGGCCAGAGACTTGCGCCCGCTCCCGCCGACTCCGACCAAAAGCGCGTTACCGCGCGGTTGCATCAGCACGCGGTGAATGCGGCAAACATGCAGCAGCGCATCCTTGAAGAGCACCAGGTCCATGGCGGAGTACCCGGGTTCCATGGCGTAGTCCTCGAGTTTTTCGGTGAGCATATCCTTCAATTTTTTGGTGTCGGTGACGATCTCGTAAGGCGGGTGTTCCGCGTTGCTTCGAAGGAACGAGACGAACGGCGGGCACTCGCCGTAGAATGGAAACTTGTCAGCCTCGCCGAAGAGCGCGTCCCAGCCGCTCATCAGGTTCTGGTTCAGCTTCTGGTCGAGTTGCTTCTTGAGCCAAGCCTTGTCGTTCATGTCCCACATCCGGTCGCCGAAGATGCGGAAGCACTCGTGCACCCACAGCTGGAGCATGGTCTCCCTGCTGTCGTAGTACTGCCGGGTCGCCTGCATGGTCCCTTGGATCACCTTGGCGAGGTCTCGCGTGTTGAACAGGTAGTGGGACTTCGCCGGCGTCGGCAGGAGCTCCTCGGCGATGTTGAAGTAGAGCTCGATGGTGGCTTTCGTGATCGGATCGCCCAGCGGCTTGATCGAATCGTCGAATTGCGACAGCTTATCGTTGAGCAGGGTGCTGTATATGCGGTGCAGCTGCTGGTCGGAGGGGTTGGTCATGTTCAGCACGGAGAAGACGGACATGATGCGCTGCGAGAACGCGTTGCGCCCACCGCCCGGCGGCGCCATCGACGCCATGAGCTGGATGTCCTTGATGGTCTTCACCTCCTGCTTCTCCCTGTCGTACCAGAATCCGTTATCCACCCACAGCTTGAGCAGCTCGAGCGGCGGCATGAACCCGAAGACCGACTTTTGCGGCATGTTGAAGTCGTCGACGTACACCACCATCTTCTTACCGCCGCTGGGCGCGAACACGCCTTTGCTGCGCTTCTCGAGGCGGCCTTCGATCGTGTTTTGCAGCGAGTTGCTGCTGGTCTGCGCGGAAAAGTTGATGATCATGGAGCTCTTACTCTCGGGAAGGGACTCGAGGCATGACTGCGCCACCATCGTCTTACCCACGCCCACGTTACCCACGATGAGCACGTGCCGCCCGATCCCCGACAGCGTCAGCGCGATCGTCTTGGAACGCAAAGTGTCAACCGTCGGGACCATAATTTTGAAAAAAGGCATCTCCGGCGGGGGCCTGTACGTGGTGAGCTGCTTCTCCCACAGCACCCACTCCCGTGCCTTGGGGTCCACGAAGTACTCGTACACCGTCTGCTCGTGCGGCCACCTGGTGTCGTTCTCGCGGAGGAAAACGTCGAATTTCTTGCGCGAATCGTCATCCAGAGAGGCGCCCACGGACCAGATGAGGCAGAACAAAAACGTGAGCTCGACGATGGCGACGTACGCCTCGGGCTCATCCTCGAGGTTTGGGTAGAGGCTCGGGTCGATGCCGTGCTCGGCATCCTTGTGCGCGTCGAAGAGCGCGCAGAACTGCCGGACGGATGCGAGCCTGTCGGTATCCACTCCCTCCTTGAGCTGCAACCGGCGGTACTCGAGGCTCTCTTCCATGTACTTCTCGAACATAGCCGTCAGCGTCTGCGCCAGGATGGCGTCCTCGGCGTACTGCGGCTGCTGAAGCCAGGACTTGACGAAGGGCCACCAGCCGAGATCTTCGGTGTTCAGGTAGATCATACCCGCGCGCGATACCGTCGCCGGTGACGCCTGGGACAGGTCCTCAACCTCGAAGAGGATGGACACCTGCGGCGCCATCATGATACGTTCACCGGATAACAGGGTGAGGAGCTTGTTATCGTCCAGGAGGGTGTTCATCGACTCGATCCACAGCGTGTCGACCGGCCCGTCGAATAGCGTCCACTTCTGGTTCGGGGATTCGTCTTTGCAGATGTCGCGCATGACCCGCGCGAGGATGCCGTCGCGCCATTCGTTGGACTCGAAGCATCCGTATATTTCGTCGTTTGAAAGCGCCAGCGGGTTGATGGTGTACACCTCAACCTTTTGAAACTCACCCTCACCCTTGCCATCCTCGCACAGCTGCTCCATGGCAGCCTTGAGCACCTTCCACGCCGCGGACTTACCCGCGCCGGTTCGTCCCACGATCATGTTACCGTGCCTGGCAACCTTGCAGTCGAAAATCTGGATAATCTTGGTGATCCAGTCGTCCACGACTTGAAGTCCCATCTCGCCGCACTTGCGCTCAAGCATCGACTTCAAGTCACTCCCAGTCTCCTCCGGGAGCTCGACACCCGGGAACAGGTCACCGAGCAACGCGCGGAACAGCGGGAGGTCCATGTACACCAGCTTGGGCATGATCAGGTCCTGCATCGTGCGGTATAAGATAGCCTCCTCGCTACCGTCGGGGTCGATTCGCTTAAACGCGCCAGCGGCTCTGGAAATCGGAATCACAAACGAACGAAGGGTGTAATCGTAGTGGTCCTGCTTCGACAGCTGCTGCTGCGACAGCTCCATGATCGCGACCATCTTCTTCGCCAACGGTTTTGCACTGGAGAAACCTTCCGCGAACATCATGATCTCGGCGATGAGGGAAAAGTCGGGCACCATCATCGAAACCGGTCTCACGATAGCCTTCAAGTTATCCGGAAGCTCCGCTCGGCCGGCGTAACCCGGGTTCATCGTGACGAAAACCCCGCACGACGGAATCAGCCGAATAGTCTGCCCCTCGAAGAAGAAGGTCTCCGCCCGGGCCTTGACCGCGGACATGATGACGCCAATCTGCGTCGCCACAACCGAGAGCACCTCAACCGTGATGCGATTAAACTCGTCGAGGCACGCCCAAGCGCCGGTTTGCGCCAAGCCGCTAAACATCTTCGCCGTCATCTTGTAATCGACGCCGTCGGAGCAGTTGAAGACGATGACGTACCGTGCGAGTGCCTTGCCAAAGTCCTTCACGGTCTCCGTCTTGCCGGTACCCGCGGGTCCGAGCGGGTTGCCGCCGCGGCGGGTGAACAGCGCGGCTCCCAGAGTCATGTAACACCTATCCGTCAGCGGCGTCACAACCAGCCGCCCGTTGTTGCCCTGATACTCGTACCCGTACGAAAAGACGGAGAGCACCTGCTTGACCACGCAGTCGTCCTGTTCCTGGTCCCAGTAGAACCGTAGTTGTGAGACCCACTCGAAGTCCGTCGGGGCTTTGCAACCGCATTTGGCGAGTTTATCGATTGAGTCGCGGGCGTGAACCTCGATGGTGATCAAAGCGACGACTTTTTTCCTGTTCACCTTGTCGAGCTTGGACCGTGTGAGGGTGACGAGCTTGGACAGGTAGCTGACCCACTTCTTCTTTAGGGTGCGCACGGCTGTCTTGGCGGTGTCCGGGTCGGACAGCGCCTTTTCGCATTCGGTGGTCCACACCATGCAGCCCGCGCTGATGATCATCTGGCCCGGAAATTCGCGAACCCAAGCCTCTTTTTTCATCCCTTTGCTGTGCGTCAGCGTATCGTACAGCGACTTCTTGCACGCGGCGTACATCGCGCCCTCGACGTCGTTGAGCCACTCCTCCGGACGTCCGTCGGTGATGACCGGTTCGTTGAACGGGATGGTTTCGCCGTCTGGGGAGTGCATGGCGACGGACGCGAAAGTTTTCCGCCCGTCGGTACCGGGCTTGGTCATCTCGAGCTTCTTGATGCCCTCGAACATACCCTTGAAGTGCGGTTGCACGTTCGGCGGGTTCTTGGCCTGGCCCAAGATCTCCAGTAAGTCGTCGCTGGAGATGAAGTAGAAGCGGGGGAACTGCTGGCGCTTCTTCTCGAGGTAGTTCTCCAGGCTCTTTTGGATTTTTTCCAACTTTTCGTCCATGTCGGCGAACCTGTCGAGCATGGCGTTGTCGACGCCCGGGGTTGGATCGGGCTGCGACCCCGTGCACGCCTTGATGACGTTCGCGAGCGTCTTCATCTCGAGCATGTACTTGGCGAACGAGTCGTTGACGCTGTCGAACATGATGCTCTCCTGCGGGAGCTGCTTGCGGATATCCTCCGATCCCACGAAGATGTTCTCGAGGTACATCCACGACGTCTGAACCTTGGAGACAATCTCGATAACCTCGGACACCAACGCGAGCTTCTGCTCCCACGCGATGATCGGCTGCTCAAAGACGACGAAGTACTTGGAAGCCTTCATCGTGGACAGCGTGACGATGTTATCCTCGAGCGCGGCGAACACGTCGTCGGTGGAGCGAAGCTTGTAAACCTCCTTGCCCTCGCGGAACTGAACCATGTCGAGCTCGAGCCCCACCCACGTCTCGCCGATGTCGCCCAAGGTGGTCTCGATCGCCAGCTCCTTCGTGGCGTTCGTGGACATCTCCCCGATGAACTCGTCGTGGTTGGAGAGGCCGAGGTCGGTCACCTTGCCGAGCGTAAAGTCGGTACCGTGCGGGTCGAACTTGGCACCGCATTCCTCCATGAGTTGCTCCCAGTGCCGCTGCCGAATCGCTGGATTGCGCAGATCCGTGATGAGCGGCATCGTCTTCTTGAAGTCATCGACGACTGACTTCATGGACGACCACGTCACCCAGTCGTTCACCTCGCGCCCGATCTTCTGCAGCTTCTTACCGATCCCCACGGCCATGTTCTCCATGACCTCGACGTCCAGATCTTTAAATTCGCCGTCTTTCAATCCGTCGTAAACGCCGATCCATTCCTCGCAAATCGCCCATAGGTCGTTCAACAGCGCCGTGTCCTTCTCCACCTCGAGCAGCTCCTTGAGGGGCGGGCGGGACATGGCGAATATGTCCATGCCGCCCTTGAGCTCCTCTTCTTTCGTGCGGAACCCCGCGGATTTCTCGGCGGTTCGTTGGAGGAAAGTCTTGGCGGCGTCGAGCGACAGCTTCGTGTTTGGCGTGTCGATCTTCTTTGGCGCCTCCGCGATGAACGCGTCCCTGTGGTCGCACACGTCCTGCACGAACTTGTCCACGGTGCGCCCGAGTTTCTCCTGGAACGTCTCCTTCGCGTCGTCCAGGTCCGCGGCCGTCTTGGAGAGCATGTTGACGAAGGTCATCCACGTGTCGTCGAGGGCTTCCAGCTGCGCGAGCTTTCCCGGCTCTGGCGGCGCGTCCATGCGTTGCAACGACGCGTAGATGGCGCGCAGTGGTGCGAACCGCGCGTGTGTCTCCTCCTTCGTCTCCATGATCTTGGCGTGCGTGTTCACCTTGGCGGCGAGTTCGTCGAGGTTGGTGGGCGCGGTGACGAGCGTCTCGGTGTTGCTTTCGAAATGTTTTTTCAAAGCCTCGAGTTCGTCATCCGCGGTTTCTGCGAGCAACCGCGTGAAGCGTTTGACCCACTCCTCGCAGTGCGTTTTCAAAGAGGATTTGAGCGGCGCGCTGTCGACGCGGAGGAAGAGCAAGTTAGCGACGCCGTCCTCGCGCGTCACCTGCTCGGCGAGCGCGCGGTACCGTTCGATGTCCGCCTCGAAATCGACGAGCGGCTTGTTGGCTTTGCGGTACCGAACGATGAACTGGTCCTTGTCCGTCTCCCACACGTGCCTGTAGGACGCCTCCCACCTCGCCACGAACGTGGCGACTGGGTCGACGATCTTGCCGAGGCCGTTGTCGATGGCGATGATCTGCTTGAGCGCGGCGTCTTCATCGTCGGAGATGACGTCGTAGAACGTGGGTAGGTCATCGCCGTCCTCCGTGTCATCCGGGCCCAGCCGCGGGACCCCTTTAACCACGCCGATGAGCTCCCTGCACACCTCGTGTACCATGTCGAAGATACCTTGCGTATCCGGCGCGAGCTTGCAAGCCTTGTCGTCCTTGAGCATATTCGCCGATGAGAACATGGGTATCACCTCGGTTCGCTTGTCACCGTTGAACGCCTTGGCGAGCTGCTGCAGCGATTTCTTCACCGCGACTCGAAGCGACTCTCGCAAATCCTCGTCGAGCTCGCGCGTGAAGCGACGCCACTCGCGCTGGACGTCTTCGCTGTCCTGCGCGAACGTCCGCGCGAAGCACCGCCCGAGCGCCACGCGCATCTCCTCGTGTAACTCCTTGAAACGTTGTAACGTCTCCTCCCGGTGCGTTTTTTGCGCCGCCGCGAACTCGCCGTCGGCGTAAATTTTCTTTCGAACGATTTTGATAACCGGCGTCTCAGCCACCAGCGCCAGGTTGGCCCTCACCTTCCGCACGGTGTCCTTGTACAAGGTCACGGCTTTGTTCACCTCGGCGCAGAACTTACCGGCGTCCGCCATGAACATGTCCTGGATCGATTTCGAGGATGTCCACGAGACTTTTTGCAACCCTGGGGCGATTTTCTTGTCGAGGTAGCGGATGCGGTCGGCGAAGAGAGCGCGCTCGTTGCCGTCGAGCATGCCGAGGATCCCGTTGTAATCCGACACCACCTGCAGGACGTTCTCGCGCAGGAGCCTGTACTTCTCGCGCTGCGACGCGAGCTCGGCGCACTTGTACGGCGCCTGTTTCTGCAGACGCTCCCACAGGCCGACTTCGGTGAAGAGGCCCATGAGCTCCTTGTCAAAATTCATGGAGATGCCGCCATCCTCCTCGGCGGCCAAAAGCCTGGCGTCGAGCCTCTGCGCGATCGTCGGCTCGATCCTCGCCTCCACGTACTCGCTCCACTGCTCGTGCGTCGTCTTGATGTACTTTTCGATCGCGGGCAGCGCCTGCTCGAAGCTCGCCTTGAGCTCGTCGAGCTCAGCCACCGCCGGGAACAACTTACACGCCACCTCCAACTTGGACCACGGCTTGGACAGCCTGTCGTGCAGTTGCTTGGCCCACATCGCGCCGCCCGCGTGCCTCGGCATGCTCGCGTGTACCGGCGGGTCCATACGTTGCGAATCGAACTGTTTCCGGACGGAAACCAGCTCTTTTGTATACGCGGAATAGAGCTCCACGGTTTGCTTCTCGACGTGTCGCTTCACGCCGACCCGCCGCGCCATCTGGTTCAGTGCCTCCAGCGTCTCCGTCTTACCCTCCAGCCCGGACGCCGCCGCCAAAGCGGACGTGTACATCGTGATCGTGCGCTGGTCCAGGTCCTTGACCCCTTCCTTGAACTGGTTGTAATCGTCGTGCCAGGAAGTCGCCTTGATGTCCATGAGGTGGTAATCGAGACCACGGAGCGAATCCACCAGCTCGACAAAGTCGGTCTCAATCTCAGACATCGTCTGCGCAATCTCCGGGCCTTTGGTCCCAGCAAACACCGGCGGGGGTACCCCGCTCTTGCCCGCGAACTGTTCCTGCGCCTCGCACACCTCCATCAGGTCCTTACACCTCTGCACGAACGCGTCGATCTGCGCGAACAGCGAAGCTTCCCGGAAATCCCACCGTCGGGACGCGTCGTTCCCCGCTTTTCGGTCCACGGCGCTCTTCGTGGACTCGTACACAGCCTTCCACGCCTCACCCGCCGCGATGGAGTCCCGCAGTGTGTCCTGGCAACTCACCAGGTTGGTACCGTCCAACACGTCGCTCACGTGGACGTCCGTGGAGCACCGGTTGATCACCTCGGCGGAGATCTTTCGAAGTAACCCATAAGTCAGTTCCGGACTCGCGTAGTGTCCCGCGTTGTTCCAAATCATCCGAACGATTTGTAAAATGGGCGGTAACAACGGCGCGACGTCCGCGGCGTGCGCCGCCGCGAGTGCCTCGCACGGTTCCTGAAGCGCGGAGAGGAACTTGGCGTTATCGGACGCGGCTTCCGCTTCCCTCTCCACGGATTCGCCCAGCGCCAAAAAAGCTGGCAGATACGCCGATTTCGCGCTCTCCAGCACTCGCACGGTGGCCAGCAGCTTCGGGTCCATGAGCTGGTCCCGTAGTCCCGACATGTCGTCGCCGCGTCGTCGCCAGAACGCAATCTCCGCGAGTGGTCCCAAGGATTCGTCCGGTGACTGGTTATCCGCGTCGATGACTTCCCGTATTTTGCGAGTCCAATGTATGACGGTCGATTCCAGCCTCTGCACCAGGTCCTTCGAGTTGGCCGCGGCGTCCGGGTCGCTCTGTTCGTACCCTTCGGATGGGACGTACAGCTTCGTGGTTCCCCGTAGTTCGTGCGTCTGCTCGGTGAGCTGCGCCATGTACCGGTGGATGCCCCCCGCGAAGTCCTTACGGATGCTCTCGGGCCATTGTTCCTTGGACTGCAGCGCGGGTGTGAAGACGCCCTTCATGACGCCGAGTAAGGAGCCCGCGACGTCGGCGGTGACCACGGTGGCGTGCACCAGCCTTGCGATCGTGAGCGGGTGTACCGGTTTGGTCGGGTCCCTGACGAACGCGAGCATTTTGTCCCATCGAGACGTCTTGGGAGGGACCCGCGTGGTGACCACCAGCTTGGGCGGGACGACCGCGTCGCTCGCTTTGCCTTTAGTGCCCTGGGTTGGGTCCGGCGGGCGCTCGAGGTACGCGAAGAGCCTCGCGGGTTTGACCCCGGAGAGGAACTCGATCGTCGCCGCGTCGTGCTCCTGTGCGATGAGAGAGGGATGATAGACGGGTCAGGTTCAGGTCGGATGCGGCGGCGACGAGGGATCGCGGTCGGTCCGCCCGATGGCAGTCGCCACCGGTGCGATGGTGTGAAATGAGGGAAGACGCGCCTCGGGTCTCCACGCATCCTTCGCGTCCGCGCCGAGCGCCTCGCACCGTGCCTTGCACCAGTCGACGCAATATGCGTCGACGGTTTCGGCTGGTGTCGCCATCGGCCGCCCCGGGTTCCAGTCACCCACACCGCGGCCGTTCAATGAGGCGTCCCAAGGGAGAGCGCAGACGGTCACCCAGTCACCGCCTGCCAAACGTTCCAAAAATGGATTTTTTATTTGGTTTCGGTTTTGTGTGAAACACGGTCACACTGTGGAAATCCTAATTACCGTTAATATTGAAGTATTTCGCCGAATCTAGTGCTATTCTGGGTGAATGTCACAGGAAAGACCGTGAATCACCCGCGCTGCCGAACCTACCCTTCAAGTCGCCGCCAGCCTTCTTCATCATATCCTCCGGGTTCAGCGCCTTCGTGCTCGTCCTTCCCGCCTCCAGATCGGTATCCCTGTTCCACGGCTTGTACTCCCACCCCGTGCCGTCGCCCTCCTCGCCCTCGCCCTCGTCCGCTTCGCCCTTCTTCCGCTTCTTAGAAGCTTTGGCCTTTTCCTTCGCCTTCTTCTCAGCCCGCGCCCTCGCCCTCGCGTCTTTACTCTCCTTCTCAGCCTTCTCGCGATGCTGCTCCAGCAGACTCCTCGGCCGACGCTTCTCGTTGAACTCATCCACCAGCTTCTTCGATTCCTCCGCCTTTGCGTTCGCGTGCGCAGCCTGCACCGCGGGCAAAGCGTACCTCTTCTCCTGAGCGGCGAGAAATAACCGAGCTTCCCGCGTCGCCGCGTCCTTGGGGGTATCGGTCCAATCGGCGACGGTCGACGCGTCCCTCTCCACGAACGTCTTGGCCGCGAAGGCGGTCATGGACTTGCCGAGTGGTGCACCCGCGCGTGGTCGGAGCTGCGGCGGGAGCTTTGTCATCCATTCCTCGCGGCCGGCTTCGTCCTCGGGGGGTTTCGGGCCGTTTAGAATTTCATCGTCGGTGGGCAGCGGCGTCCCTTGTAACCGCCGCCACTCCGCGCGCTCGCGTTCGCCCGCGAGCCACTCGTCGAACCCTTCCATCTTCTTCTTCTCCTCGCGCGCCGCGTCGATGGCGGCGCGCTGCGTGGGGTCTAGGAGCGATTGGTGCGCCTTCTTGACCACGTCGAAGGCGTCGGCGGCGTTTGGATGTTGGCACTTGTCCGGGTGGACCATCAACGACATCCGCCAGTACGTCTTCTTCAGCACGGATGTCGTCGCCTCCGTGGGGGGTACGCCGAGGACGTCGTAGGCATCCTTGGCCGGGTCCGCGTCCGCGGCGAGGGCCTTGTCCGCGGCGGCGATCTTCGCGTCCATCCCGGTGAGCTCAACCTCCTCGACGATTTCCGGCGGAGCGGGCCCGACGGATTCAGACGCCCATCGCGCCGCTTCCAACGCGGCGGCGTCGAGCATCGCCTTGGGCGGGACCATCGGCCCGAGCACGCGCTTGCCCGTGCTCGGGTCGGTGCCGGGCGGCTTGTCGTAAGGGTTGGGTCGGAGCGACGGGCCGATGTTCACGGCGTCGGTGACAACCTCCGGTTCCCTCTCTGTTTCCACCCCGAGGGGATCTGCGACACCCGCGACGTCGGAGGCTCCCGGCGGCGGTCCTTTCCTCCGCGCTCCTTGCCCGCCGCCCTTCCCGGCCTCTTCGTCTCCCGAGCTGATGTCTTCTTCGGAGCCGAGGAGCGCGTCGGCCTGCTCGCCCGTCATCGCGCGTCCCTCGAGTGAGTCGTCGCCTCGGTCCGTCGGTTCGGCAGATGCCAACGTTTTTGTTGGCTCTGGTCGCGGCTCGGGGGTTCGCCACGGCGACCTCGCGCGTTCAAACGGCGCCAGCTGCGTCGGTGTCATGTCGAAGATCATCGCCAGCCTCACGGACGTGCTCGTGGCGTCCTTCGGTAGCAGGTACGCGCCCGTCTTGGAGCTCTCGTGAAGTCCGAGGGATCGGAAGAGATGGGCGATGAGAGCCTTGAGTCGTTCGTCTGGGATGCCGTCCACCGCGACCGCCTCGCCGTCGTCCACGGTCCGCAGGAGCCCGCGCAGGTCCCCGCGGACGTCTGGAAACTTGGCCAGGATCTGCCGCGCGCACTCCGCGGCGGTTCTGCCGCGTTCGAGCTCGTCGCGCTGCGCCGCGCGCCCGCCGCCGCGACGAATGGTGTGCCGGTCTTCGGACGCGGAATCGATATCGGAGTCGCTCGACGAGGCGTCGCTGCTGTCGCTGCTGCTGGACGACGCCTCGCGCGTCTTACGGCTCTTCTTCTCCTTCTTCTCCTTCTTCTCCTTCTTACCCTTCTTCTCCTTCTTCTCCTTCCTGCTCTTCTTGTCCTTGCGCTTGGAGTCCTTCTTCCTGCTCTTCTTTGACGACTTTTTTGAAGTTCTCGCCTTCTCCCGGCGCGTCTCGTCCTCCGCCGCCTTGAGGGACTCGCGCTGATGCTGGAGGTACACCGCGTTGAGGTCCGCGATGTTCTTGAGCGCGGTGCTCATCTGCGGGTGGTTGGCCGCCATCGTCCCCGGCCGTCCGACCCGTCAGGCGCGCCGCCCGGAGTGATTGAAGGCACCCTAACTAACACGACTTGTTTTGGAGCCCGTTTTCAAATCGACGGCACTTTGTGGGGCGCGCGAAGGAAGGATGACGACGACGGTGTGGCGGCCACGCGTGAGGATCCCAGTTCCGGATATCGACGGTGTCAATGTCGACGAGAAGCGGAGAGAAGAGTCGACGACGAAGGGCACGAAGCGGAAGAGAGCCCCTCCCACAAAGGGGCCTTGCGAGCACGGGGTGAAGTACCGCTCGAACTGCAAGGTGTGCAGCGCTTGTCCGCACGGCCGTTGGCGCCGTCAATGCAAGGAGTGCGGTGGGGCATCAATCTGCGAGCACGGTCGTCAGCGCCCTCAGTGCAAGGAGTGCGGTGGGGGATCAATCTGCGAGCACGGTCGTCTGCGCTCTCAGTGCAAGGAGTGCGGCGGGAAGGGAATCTGCGAGCACGGTCGTATGCGCGCTCGGTGCAAGCAGTGCGGCGGTAATGGAATCTGCGAGCACAATCGTGAGCGGCGATTCTGCAAGGAGTGCGTCGGGTCCGCAATCTGCGAGCACGGTACTCGGCGCCACTACTGCAAGGAGTGCCAAACCGAACGAGACGCGCTCAGCGACGCCATCAAGGCCGCGCATGACCAAATACCCTTGAGCGTACTGTACACGTGATTGCAATACGAGTAAAAGTGAAACAAAACACGACGTCATCAGTCTAATTGCCCATACTAGTGTACTGTCCGAAAATAAATGCTCAGTGTCACCCCAAAAATGAGACCGTTGCACGTTGACCTCGAAACGCCCGTGCGCCCGTCACTCGCAGTGTGAGCGTCCCCGCCCGCCGCCCGCACGAACAGATGAGCCTCCTCAACACCGACGAGTGGATGAGGTCCATCGATGTGCCCGTCTACTCGG
>JACLAB010007639.1_pt1 | contig 35755 bp, 25 predicted proteins | sample 8027921 | NCBI WGS metagenome assembly JACLAB01 (sample SAMN15725117, study PRJNA655200) | protist metagenome | isolation source: fluorescence activated cell sorting (FACS) single amplified genomes of... | place: USA: West Boothbay Harbor, Gulf of Maine | collected 2000-07-19 | reverse complement strand
GACGCGTGGTGGAGCAACGCGCGGTGCCGAGAGTGTGCGGAACGCCCGAACCTGGAACGGCGAGCGCGCTCGGTGCGACTCGAGTGGAGAATGGTAGGAAGACGAGTGTGAATTTCGCCGTGTACTCTTCGAGTGCGACGGCGGTGAGTCTGGTGCTGTTTACTCGGGATGATTTGAAGCGCGGGACGCCGACGGCGGAAATCGAGCTCGATGAGGTGTTGAATAAGACTGGGAGCGTTTGGCACATTGCTTTGCCAGATTGTGTGGATGACATCTTGTATGGCTATCGCGTCGATGGGCCTTACGATCCTAAGAATGGCCACAGATTTGACAGGAGTAAAATTGTATTGGACCCGTACGCGAAAGCCGTGGTGTCTCGACCGCGCTACGGCGAACCTGGCAAAAAGGCTGATGGTAGCGAAGATTGCTGGCCACAAATCGCAGGGGCTGTTCCTAAAAGAAACAGTAAGAGTGATTTTGATTGGCAAGGTGTAACATCGCCGAAGCGTCCGATGAGTGAACTCGTTGTGTACGAAGCGCACGTGCGCGGTATGACTGCAGGTTTGAAAACTAAAGCAAAATCGGGAACGTATGCCGCTCTCGTGGAATCTTTCCCGTACCTCAAGACTCTGGGTGTGAATACGATTGAACTCATGCCATGTCAGGAATTCAACGAGATGGAATACCACTCGGTGAATCCTGCAACGGGGGAATTTCGACGAAACTTTTGGGGCTACAGTACAGTCAACTTTTTCACTCCAATGACGCGTTACGCTGAAGCCGGTGATGAAGATTGCGGCCGCGCAGCCGCACGAGAATTTAAATACATGGTACGCGAAGCTCATCGCGCTGGCATGGAGGTCATCATGGATGTTGTATTCAATCACACTGCAGAAGGTAACGAGGACGGGTTGACATTGTCGTTCCGAGGTTTAGATAACCGCGTGTATTACATGGTTGCCCCTGAAGGACAGTTTTACAACTATTCTGGTTGTGGTAACACTATGAATTGCAATCATGCTGTTGTACGAGAGTTTATTCTTGATTGCTTGCGCTATTGGGTGCTCGAGTACCACATTGATGGCTTCAGATTCGATTTGGCGAGTATTCTCACGCGCGCGTCTAGCATGTGGGATCAGAAGAACATTCACGGCGAACCGACCGCGCAGACGCCGATGATGGAGGAAGTCGCCATTGGTTCGCCATTACAAGATCCTCCCCTTATTGATGCAATCAGCAACGATCCAGTTTTATCTGGTACCAAGCTCATCGCCGAGGCTTGGGACGCTGGTGGTTTGTATCAAGTCGGCTCGTTCCCCCACTATGGAGTTTGGTCCGAATGGAACGGCAAGTTCCGCGACGATGTACGTAATTTTATTCGAGGTGTCGATGGTTACGCCGGACTTTTCGCTGAACGGATCTGTGGCAGCCCAGAGTTATACGCCAATGGAAGAACTCCGGCGGCGAGTATAAACTTCGTCACGGCTCACGACGGTTTCACTTTAAGAGATTGCGTCAGTTACAACAACAAGAATAACATCGCAAACGGTGAAAATAACCGTGATGGTGAAGAACATAATCAGTCATGGAATTGTGGACTCGACGAGACTTGCGACGGCGAGACTGATGATGAAGAGATCATCGCACTCCGAGAACGTCAAATGCGCAACTTTATGACCGCGCTCTTCGTTGCTCAAGGTGTCCCCATGCTTTACATGGGTGACGAGTATGGGCACACGAAAGGCGGTAACAACAACACGTATTGCCATGATAATGCGTTGAATTGGATGGATTGGGAGCAAGCCAATGATCCCCTTGCAGGAAATGGTTTGGCACGTTTCTGCCGACAAATGACCTTGTTACGCAAAGAGCACGGCGCGTTCCGCTTACCGATATTTCCCACTGCGGACAACATTCAGTGGCATGGTCACTTACCAGAGACGCCAATTTGGGATGAAGATTCTCGTTTCGTCGCATTCACTCTTCGCGAATCTCCAGAGTCTCCACAATTTTATGTAGCTTTCAATTCGCATCATGAAGCCGCGGCGTTGACGCTTCCCAAACTTCCTGATGGACAGCAGTGGAAGTTAATCTTAGATACTGCATTAGAAACGCCATTTGATTTTATTTCTGGTGACGACGTTGCCGAAGCGGACTTGTACACGGCGGAGGCGATGATAACGCCTGGTTTGCGACGTAACAAATACGTCTGCGTCGACCGCTCTTCGGTCATCTTTCAGTCGGTTCTCGCCGAATGAGTTGAGTTAAAATTCTTTAGTTTGCCCGCACATTGCGCTAAAAGTGTAAATTAATTCAATTTTATTGTATTGATCAACGACATGCAATCATAGCTCGCGTTGTTCGTGCGCAACACCTGTGAGCGACGCGCATCGTCCCGCCTCTGTTGTGGCACAGTGCAGTGCTGAACCGTAACGAAAAACGCCACTCTCGCCCTCGCGTTGTGATGAAATTCGATGTGTTCGTGCAATGCGTACGGGGCGAGGTCAAAGATGTCGACAGCGCCACTGCGTGGGCGTTCGCGCGCGACATCGCACTAGTCGTCCTCGGTGGTCGTCCGAGTTTTATGTTGGATTACGGCGCGGGAAAGCTGACGCGATACCTGATGCGGTTTGCTAAACGTGCTGGTGAGATGTTCAACGTCGATGTCGCGGACGTGGTAGTCATAGAATTAGAGCAGACTTACTTTTTGAGCAATTTGAAAGTGTTGGAAGCGCTTCGTACGGAGCAAGTGCTATTTGTTGACGTCGACGCAGACAAGCCTAGTATTTTGAGAGCGGGCGACTCGAAACGCTCGAGCGTAGATGAAGCTATAAATGACATCTTGGTCAAGATTCCGAGAGCGCCGCGCGAGCAAAATACGATATCATTAGGACCAATTGTAGGTCTACATAAGAGCATAGCTCCACCAACAGTGGCTGGGGTTTTGTTGGGCTATCCCACAGCGTACGTGTGCGAACGGCGTTCAATGTCTCGAGCTGGGAGTACACTATCAGCCTGTGCATTAACCTTACATGCCGTCCAAGAAAAGGGAAAAGAAGACAATGGGAATGATGCAGTAGTCGTGAGTGGGTGGACCATCCCGACGACGCTTTATTCATCTATGGATGATGACACAGGTGTGTGGTTTGGTGAAAACATTCGAGCGTGGGAGTGTCGCGTTTTGCACGCCGCGGGTACCTTAGGCATCGCATCACTCGAGTACAAACGGGTACATAAGCCCGGAGGACATGAGCGAGTAGTGTTTTGATGCGTTGTGCATTTGTAGAACTATGTTAGATTTGTATTAATACTTGGATTTGTGGTTTCACCAGCTTATTCGCTATCCGATTCTTCGTCATCACTGGCTTCCTGCAACCACGTAAGGAAGGGCTTCGCCTTGGTGAAGAAGCGAGCATCACCATCAGAGTTAGCAAGAAGTTCCTTGCGTCTGGCGTTCGCCCAGCTAAACAATGCATCTTCGGAAAGAATATCAACGTCGTACAACATTTTCAGCAACTGAGCGGTGATGCCAAGCACCCGAGCTCCGCCCGTGCGGTTCATGAATGGGTTGGCCGAAAGCGCGAGAGCTTCAAGCGCCTGAATCGCTCTGACTTGCTGAGAATTTTTCTTCAGTACACTCTCCAAACTTGACCCATAGGCTTCAATGCGCTTGGTGATTGCAGCCAAAAGTTCTTTATCGGCTTCCGGAATAGTGGCGGGATAAACTCCCGCACCATCGAGGTGGGTTGGGGCAGAAAGTGCGAATGAAATAACACTCACCAAAGCGTACGCAGCCACTTCACCCGTGCTTCGTCCCGAAGCCTCGGACAATGAGCTGACGAGCGCACCAAGATCATTAGCACTTCGCTTTTGAGCTTTTTCAAGTTCCAACACGGCTTGCTCGACAGACTTTTGAAATTCAATCACCGCTTTTGTTTCCTCTTCTTCAGCGGCAGCTCCCAATGCGGCCTTACGAGCGGTCTTCTTAGAATAGAAGACAGCTGTACCATCTCTACGCAAACGGCCGACAAATTGCTGAAGATCTTCCCAAGCTAAGAGTCGACCAAGGTCTTCTTGGAGCAAAAGCGTGTCAACCGCTGGACAATCCGTACCGTAAATGGAAGAATAGTCAACCACCAACACATTTAACGGAGGAGAACGTCCTCGTAAAGAATCCGGCACGGTGAGTAATGCTTGGTTGTAAAGTCTCTTTACCATGGGCTCGGTACCAGACCCGCAAGCGTACGCGATACCCTTGGAGAGCATGACAAGCGTGTTGATGTCTGCTTCGAGCGCCTCAGCAAGGCTAATTTTGAGCATCGGACGAAGCGTGACAATACCGACAGCACCATCATCGCCATCCTTAGCGTCGTCTTCGTCGTCTTTCTTCTTGCGCTTCTCAGCCTTGGCGTTCTCCTTGACCATTCTCTCCGCTTCTTTGAGCTTGTTGTTCAACTTGTGAACATCCGCAATCCACGCTTCTTGGTTGCCAAATCCAGCCAACTCGAATGCAATCTTGCGAGGATCAAGGCATCCGACCATGGTGACGCCTTCTTTAGAAAGAGCGCCACGAATACCGTCCACCTTTGTGGGTGCATCCTCACCAGTCTTCCATCTACTTTGCAAGCGCTCGAACTCCTTCTGGTCGAGTTCAGTGAGAAGCGGTTCAATTGCGAGACGTAACGCCTTGACGTCACCTTGAACCTTGGACCATTCACCGCCCGGTGGCTGAATCTCCATCAAATCATTACCTTGACGACCAGTCAAGTGACGCAACAAAAGAGTCGGCAAACGGTAATCCTCCATCACGCGTTGGTACTCGGCGTAGTTTTCAAACAAGTTGAGCGGGCTGAGCGGCGTAAACTCACTAGTCCCTTCGTTGAACACTGCGAGCTTTGCCATCGGCAATTCATACGGTTCCATACTAATTGTAATTTGATTTGCGTCAGAAGGACCTCGCCACCAAGGTTCGAGACCTTCCCAAGCACCAAGAGTGGCTGAGGCAAGAACGGCGGTGGCTGGCATATTGGCCTGAATGCTTGACACAACGCCCAACACATTGGGATCGAGGTGGATACCCATGTTCGGCTCATCAAAGTAGAGTAAAATTTTAGACGCGTGGAAGAACGAGCTCTCGTTTTCAAGCGCAGCCGCCTTGAGCATGGAGGCTGTGGTGTGAAGATCCGCAATGATGATGTCGGGTTTTCCCGCACCGTGATCCTTGAGCTTGTAACCAACATCCGCTGCGTACTCGAGCTGCTGTTGAATTGTACCAGAACCAGCACTAACCTTTTCACCAATTGCACGTGCCGCGCGAAGAGCCTTCTTGTTACGAGCCTTATCACGAATGGAATAAGGACGACGCACTTGGTGAAGCGAACCGTCGCCCGAGTGATCGCGTGCCGCCGTCCAATAAGGCACGGCGTGCGCCTCACATTCTTGCCCAACACGCTTTAAAACTTGCTTTGTTGGCACCGAATAAAGAAGAATGGCATCGGGGTATTTCACTTTCAGTAAACGCAAGTGCACGAGGATTGCTGTAAACGTCTTACCAGAACCCGTCGGCGTCGACAAGATGACGTGCAAGGGCTTGGGGAGAGGCTTGCTCGCCTCCTTGGCGCGCGCGATCGCACCGTAATGCTTATCAAGTTGCTCAATCAATTCATGCTGGTGCTTGTACATGCGAGCAACGCCACCTGATTGTGCCCCAGACTTGTTCGTACACAAGTGCATCGCCGCAAAGGTTTGATCTTTAATACGATTACTGACGTTGTCCCACACCAGCTTCCCTGCGATCGCTTGTACACTCCCTTCACCGTGTGCCAAGGCTTCACGCTTCAAAAACAATAAATCTGCCGCTTGCGCTTCTTTAATCGCATTCAACCATCTCAACGTGTGCTTGGCGTCGTCTCTTCTCGCCTTCAACTCATCAATCACCGCCCCAGCCCACAAGTTTGACAACCTCTTCTTCGTGTCTTTATCCACCCCAGCGTGTTCGTACTCGCTCGGAAAACACTCCTTTGCCAATGCTTTATAAAAATCACTATCCTTCCTCTGGCAATAAAAGTATTCAAACACATGCTTCTTCAACAAATCCGGCGGCGACGCCAACGCCCCATCCCAAGGTTGAATCTCTCGCATGATTCGAAACCCCGCGCTGCCGCGCACTTTCGCCACCAAGTCGCTGTTATCGATATCGGCCCAATCCGCAGACGTGAGCGACGATCCAACGTCAACATTCAACGATGCCTCGCCGTTCATATCCCCCATCACCACCTCTTCGTCGCCGCCAATGTGCGCGTCGTCATCCGAGTAATCGCTCCCGCTGTCGTACGCCTCGTCGTCCGCCATGGTGTGTGTGTTGTGTGCGTGTGCGTGGTGTGTTGTGGTGCGTTGCGTTGTGCGTGTACGTGATCAATACCCACCCCCGATCGTCGTATACGTGTAGACTCACGCGCGCGCGTCGTCGTCTGCCATCGTTCGTCGTCGTTCGTCGTCGTCGTCCCGTCGCGTGGCGGCGAGGTCAGACGAGTTAGGGGTGGGTGGGCTATTACTGGTTACGATTGGTCGATTGATCGATTTGCACCCCTCGACATGAGGTCGCGGTCGGGGTGATTCCAAAGCGACATCGCGAGGTTTGGATCGTGCGATTGATCGATGGATGTCATCGATCGATCGCGAAATCGCGCGCGAATCCCGAGCGCACGCGAGGACGTGGAGGACGCGCGGGTGGCGGCAGAGCGCGACGACGACGGTGGGGGCGTCGACTGCGGTGACGACACCACGCACGAGTGTATTGATTGTTAACCACACACACACACACACGACGACGACGAGATGAGCGCGCGACGACGTCCAGGGGGGGCGAGAAAGATGAAGGCGTTTAGCCGGATAGAAACCATGACGAATGAAGGGCAATTCGACCGCGCGTTGAAGAGGAAAGATCAGTTGATTTTAGTGGAATTCGTATCGGTGAGTGAAGTGATGCGTGGTTGTTCGTCGCGTGTGCGAGCCTCCGTTTGGTGGTGCAGGGCAAAGGCGGTGGTCGAGTACCCGCGGGTTCGAGGACGAGGCGGCGACCGAGGGATTGGTCGCGCGCGTCGCCCGAGGAGGCGCAGAGGGGGGGAGGAGATATGTGCGGGCGTAGAGTTCGATGACTGACGATGTATATCATGTATACACGCGTGTGCGTGTGTGTGCGTGCTTTGTGTTGTGCGTTTCACAGAATTACAGCCCTTCGAGTAAATCCATGGCGCCGTACATGCAAACGCTGTCGCGCACGGGGGAGTTTAAGCGCATTCGCTTTTTGCGGGTGGACATCGAGGCTGTGCCTGCTGTGGCGGAAAAGTGTAACGTGAAGGCGCTTCCAACGTATCAGATTTACAAGAATGGAGAGAAATTGGAAGAAATGAGTGGGGCGTTACCATCGAAATTGGTAGCGATGATGAAGGAGCACAACTTCAAGCCGAAACAGGGCGGCTTGAAGAAGATTGTCGGCGTTGTGTTGGGTATTACATTTGGCGTGTTTGGTTTGATCAAACTTAAAGCTGGTGTTGAGGCGGCTGAAAAGGCGGCAGAGGAACGTAAGGAGCTTGAAAAGCGCGCGGCAGAGGAGCGTGCGAGACGTGAGCGCGACGCTCTTCGTCAACAGCGCGCTCGTTCTCGAGGGGTCTCCATCCCGCAACAAGAGGAAGAAGACGACGAAGGACAGTTCGAAGATGAGGATGACGACGAAGAGTACGAGTACTATGACGATGACGAAGATGAATAGGTTTTTGTTGATAGATGTGACACATTATTTGAATATGAAAACATGCGCTAAGCTGCTATAAAGTGCGTAGCTAGAATTCCTATGAAAACGCGTCGCTCACCATTTAAACTCTGGAATGTTCTGTGTATCAGGCTTCGGCGGGCTAGGCGGTGCCTGAGGTTGTTGCATTTGACCCATCATTTGCATGTATGGGTTTCCCATTCCGTACGCCTGCTGCGCGTGCTGCGGTTGACTAAACTGGAACTGTTCGCCCATCATCATGTGCGGCGCTGACATGTGACCCATCTGCGACGCGACGCCTGCAAATTGCTGTTGTCCAACACCTTGCTGTGGCATCATTCCGGGATGCTGCGGTGCATACATTTGCTGTGGCATTCCCATTTGTGCGCCCATTTGTGCGCCCATGTGCTGCGGCGGCATTTGCGGCATTTGTTGAGCAAATCCGCCCATACCCATGCCACCGTGCATCGGCATTTGCATCGGCATCTGCTGTTGTTGATACGCCTGCATCTGGGGCGGCTGCTGATTCATCACACCCATCATTCCCATGTGAGCTTGTGCACCTCCCATCGGCACCACGCCCGGGGTACTTTGAATCATCGGCGCTGGCGCGTCGAACAAGTTCATGATATCATTCTTCGAAAAGTCTGGCTTTTTCTTTGGTTCAACCGGCGGTGGGCTGAGATCTACTGGCGGAGCTTGGGCAAATGCACCCCATGCATCGTCATTTGGTACCGCCGCGCTGGCTTCCGGCACCGCTGGCGACGCTTGCGCCACCGCTGGCGGCGCGCTAAAGTCGCTCCACTGCTCCAGTCCCACTTGCGCTGGAGCCGCTTGCACTGGCGCTGAAGAGAAATCCGTCCAAGTGTCTGCACTCGGTGGTGCCGCTTGCGCACTCGAAGGTTCATTCAGAGACAGCAAATCAAACATACCGCTATTTTGAGATGGAGCCGCCGCCGTCGCGGGCATCGCCAGGGGCGAGGAAACCACCGCTGCCACCGTGCCGCCTTGGCCCACTCCATCACTCGGCACTGGTCTATCTCCTAAAGACGCGTCCACATACGCCCGTCGTTCATACTTCTTTCTAATAAACCTCTCACACTCATCTCTCGACGCGTTCGGCGTCGGCTTATCCCCAGCCGGCATTCGCGCTTGCCAAAACGCGTTCGCTCTCGCGTTCCCCATGCGTTCCATAAACTCCACCTGTTCCTCGGTCCACTTATCCAACGTCGTCGATTTCACCTTGGAAATATGTACCCCTAACCCTCGATGTGCCCCCGAGCAATTGGTACAGAAAAATACCCCCAACGACGTCGACGCCCATCGCGGAAGCCTCGCATCGCACTCAGCACACGTCACATTCTCGGGACGTTTCAGCGCATCCACGAGGCGTTTATGCAGCGCTTGCTCCTCGCGCGCGCTCATCTCACCCACACTCGTGCTCTGCGCTTCACCTCACCACCCTGTGTCGTTTCGTGTGTCGTCTCAATCTCACTCGCGCGCGTCGTGCTCTGCCGAGAACGCCCGCGAGAGAGAGATCATCACTCACCAGTGCACCGCGCAGCCGTCACAGGGCGTCGTCGGCGGCGTCGAACGATCGGTGGAATCGCTTAGGATGATTCTCACCCACGTCACCGCGCTCAATGCATCGCACATCGTGCTCGCCAGCGGTAGTCCGCGTCGTCGGGACATCTTGCGCGCGCTCGGGCTCACCGACGTGGTCGTGCGCGCGTCGTCGTTCGCTGAAGATTTAGACAAGAATGCGTACGATGGCGCACACGCGTACGCACAAGCGACGGCGATGGCGAAAGCGAGAGACGTGTATGAGATGTTTGTGCGAGATGGTGGTGGTGAGGTTGGCGATGGGGTGCCGGATGTCATCATAGGCGCGGACACGGTGGTGGAGTCTCGGGACGGGTCGGTGATGGAAAAGCCGAGCGACGAACGCGAGGCAAAAGATATGCTTCGAGCGCTGTCGAATGGAAGTTCTAAGGTGCATACTGGGGTGGCAATACTATTACCGAAAGTTAGCGCGGTCACAGGGGTGTTTGAGCGGGGATTTAGTGAGACGACGACGGTTGAGTTCGCGGAGCTGACAGAGAAAGAAATCGACGCGTACGTCGCCACGGGAGAGCCCTTTGACAAGGCTGGGGGGTACGGCATTCAGGGCCAAGCCGCTGCGTTTATTAAAGGTATAGTAGGTGATTACTACAACGTCATGGGGTTTCCCATGCACGCGTTTTCGCGCGAGCTTTCAGCGTTGGTACCTTTGTTTGTAAAGTAGAGAACATCTGTAACAGAGCTTCGCCGGCGAACGCGCACGAGCATCAGAGTCTGACGCTAATAGTAGCGCAGAGTCGCTTCGAATCGACGTGTGTGAAATATATTAGTCAACGCAAGCATCCTTGTCGCTCGCGCTTCACTAGTCGCACTCGCTCGGCGCGCCATGCCGGTAAAGAGAAAACGCGCCGCCGGCGCGCGCGCGAAGACAACAAAGCAAGAAGCCGAGCCAGCACAGGTATCGGGCGAGCCGTTGATTGATTTGGGCCCGCTGGTGCGCTGTACTGTCGTGCAGCGTCCATCGGTGCGAAACAAGTCTCCATACGTTGCGGATGTCATAGTGAGCACGACGAAAAAAGTCGCCATCACACACGTACCAAACATTGATTCTGGAGGAAAGTTATGTAAAGGCGCAGCCATTTTGGCATCGAAAGTGCCCAACGTTGATGAAAATACGCTAGGGAAATTTGGTACGCCCAAGTGTGAGTACATCTGTCGGTTGCTGCGGTGCGAAGAAGATGAACACGATGGTGGAGGAGTATGGATATCGGCGAACCCGGCTTTGGGCGAGCAACTAGCCAGAAAATTACTTGAAAAAGGAGCTTTAGACGATAGATTGGGTCCGAGTCCCGTAATGAAAGACAGCATTCAGACTCAGAAAATGCTGAAACGACAGGTGACAGAGAGCGTGTCGAATGCATACCGACCAGACTTTTCTGTGACTCACGAAGACGGCTCTGTGACTATTTTGGAAGTTAAGCAAGTCGTCGATAGCGATTATTCGCGTGCGTTCGTTCACGCTAGAGCTGAGACTCAAGCACCGCACCCGGCGTATTCGCCAAATTGTCCACCAAGCTCGTATGTTCGAGCTGGGATTTTTCCTTGGGGCAAACGCGGGCAAAAGGGCCCCGATAATGAGAAGGTTGTCAGCGCCCGCGCAATCGAGCACATCAGAGAACTGACGTCGATGGCAAAGAATTCGGAGACACGTCCAGCTATTTTATTGATGTGTGGACGAGGTGACGTTAAAGGATTTCGTGCTAATGGTGCGGCGTGTCCTTCGTTTGCTCGGTATTTAGAGGAGGCTCAACGAGCTGGAGTGCGCGTGTTATGCCACGCGATCCGATGGGGCGAGGGCAACGATGAAGGTAAAGCATTCGATGCAGGCGCTCTCGATCTTTGGCAAGCGCTCGGCGAAGGCGACGAATTTATTGCAAAAACGTAGTTCTTGCTGTTTGTTGTACATTTATGTCCATTACATTCGTATCAAAATCGTAAAACACAAAATCAAATCAGTACTTTGTGTTCCGTTGCGTGCGCTCGTAGTATGCGATGGCGTCGGCGTAGTTGTAAAGTGGAAAATTTGTTGATGCCTTGCGTCCACGTACGCGAACGAGTGCAGTATCGTACGCCACTGCAGCTTTTTCTGCAGTGTCAAAGAGTCCCAAGTACATGTGGTGGCTTCGTGGAACCCCTAGGCGGGCTTCAAATTTGTGATTCGCGTGACGCGTCACGCCTCTGTAGCCGCTGGACGAACGCGCAAATCCTTCAGAGTGGCGACGAACTTCCATAATGAGTTCATCCAAGGATACAGAATCGATGAAACCGATGAGACTGGCGTAGCGCGACTCTGGGAAATTCATTTTCAGAGGTCGAACACCTGAATTCGAGCGCGATCCCATGCGAGCGAGCTTGAGTACAATGATGTCAAATGCCTCAGCTGCAGAGGACTCGTCTTGATGTCCACCCAAGTAAACTTGACGTCTCGATTCGCGCAACCAAACATGCGCTTCGTAGCGGCCAGATTTTGCGTGTCGACACACACCATTGTATTGAGAAGAGCGTGCTTTTGGCACTGGTTGAAAGGGCAGGCCTTCAACCTTTACGCACGGCTTTATCGCGCGCGGTGTACGCGGCTTTGTCGCGGCGCCCAATCGGGCGGCAACACCACGCGCATTCGCGGGGGGTACGTACTTCTCCTCATACTCTCCCGCACGTACATGCCCTGGAAAATGCTCATCAACGTGTTCACCAGCGTTTTGACTTCGATGGTGTCTCGGAAAATGTACTTGAGCGTCGCGCGAAGCGCCGGCAATGTTGTGTTGCGCAAATACGTCGTCCCACACAGAATGGTTTAATTCCGGTACTTTGTCAAACAAAACCATCAAATCAGCATCAGACGGTACAGCAGCATCTGCCGTGACAGCATCTTCAGTCTCAGTTCTCGCTCTCGTGCGTGTTTGCATCTTCAACGTCGTCGTCTTGAAATCCAATACGCGCGCGCCGCCCGCGTGGTGCACAAATGTGGTGTTGTGTCCTTCCAAATTCGTCCGCGTCGCGCGTCGTGCGTTGGTCGCGTGCGCTCACACGTTCGGCAACACGTCGTTCTCTTCTCGTCTGTTCCACGCGCGTCGTCGTCGTCGTGGAATGATGCGTCGCACTATGCGCCATCCTTCACACAGTCACACAACAGTTTCTCGGCCAATGTCACGCGCGCCATGTGACTGCGCTGCTGGTGCTGGCATGAAATGACTGGCAAAAAATGTGGCAAAAGTATGGTTTAGGGTTGTACTTGACGTGCACTCGCGTCGACGACGACGACACACGTCGACGACGACGACCCGTAGCGCGCGCTATTCGTGCAACACACGCGTGTGTACGTCATCATGGATCCAGAAATGTTAAACGGCTTCGCCGAAGAGGACAAGGCGAAGATGTTAGGGATGATTGAAGCCATGCAAACCAGAGATAGGTGCGTGCGATGACGGGCGTTGGGACGGGCGTTGGGTGACGCGTGACGATGCATGTGAAGACTAACCACGAGCGACGTGCGTTCGAATGTGTGTTTATAGCTTGAAAATGTACAACAACTTAGTCGAGAAGTGCTTTAACACGTGCGTGCAGTCGTTCAGACGCAAGAGTTTGGAAAAGGATGAAGAGCGCTGCGTGTCCAAGTGCTGTGAAAAGTTTTTAAAGCATTCCGCGCGTACGTCACTTCGGTTCGCGGAATTGAACCAACAGTCGATGCAAGGGATGGGTGGTGCACCGCCGCAGTGATAGTTTCGGGGAGCGATAGGATTATTCAATAAATTACGTTTGGTCATTAGTTTCAGTCGTCGCTTTTCGTTTCATTGCTCAACCATCTAAGTGCGCTATAAATACGTGTGTCTGTCTATGCTTGCTCGCTTCTCACGTGTGTATGTGTCTGTATGTGTCTTTATGTGCTTTGCTTTACGCTGTGACGACGCTGGAGAGAACGTCGAAATACGTCGGGAAAGTCTTGCGAGTGCACTTCGGGTCGTTGATGATGACATCGACGTCGCCGCACGCCGCCAAAGCGAACGCCATCGCCATGCGGTGGTCATCGTACGTGTCAATATCCACATTCGCCTTCATCTTCGCTGGCGGATTCAACTTTTGGGGAGGAGTGATGACGCAATAGTCAGCTCCTTCGAACACATCGCAACCTAACTTGCGAAGTTCGGTGCAAATAGCAATCATGCGCTCCGTCTCCTTAACGCGCCAGCTCGCAACGTCACGAATAGTAGTCACACCATCAGCAAAGAGAGCAGCAACGGCAAGAGTCATCGCTGCATCAGGCATGGCATTCATGTTAACATCAATCGCCTTGAGCGGACCCTTAGGACCGGTGCAGGTGACGGAGTTTGGACCCCATTCCAACGTGGCGCCCATTTGTTCCATGGTGTACGCAAATTTAGTATCACCTTGGATGCTTTCAGAACCGCAGCCAATGACCGTGACAGTGCCACCAGTGATGGTCGCGCCCGCGAGAAAATAAGAAGCCGAAGACGCATCGCCTTCAACGAACGCGCTGCCCGGAGAGATGTACTTTTGGCCACCTTGAATCTTGAAGTTTTGGAGGTCAGCAGAGCGCTCAACCTTCACGCCAAATCGTTCCATGAGCGTAATAGTCATCTCAATGTAAGGCTTGGAGACGAGTTGATCGACAATAACAATTTCAATCGTACCAGTGGAGAGAGGCGCAGACATGAGGAGTGCCGTGAGATACTGCGAGCTGACAGAGCCGCTGAGCTCAACGCGGCCACCGGGTAAGCCATTCGCCTTCACAGTCACTGGCGGACAGCCGGTACCCATCGTGCACTCAGCATCAACGCCAAGCTGAACCAAGCCATCAACAAGATCTTGGATCGGTCGTTCTCTCATGCGTTCCACACCGTCAAGGACGAAGGTGCCCTTACCAGCCGCCGCGACAGCGGCCGTGAGTGGTCGCATCGCCGTACCAGCGTTACCAAGGAACAACTCCGCACCCTCGACTGGGAACTTACCGCCGCACCCAGTGATTTCCAAGATATTGTTTTCACGATCTTCAGTAAACGTCAGCCCCAAAACCTTGAGGGCGTCAACCATGTACCGAATGTCATCGCTATCCAATAAGTTTTCCACCTTCGTGGTTCCCTCTGCCAACGCGGCGAGGAGCAAAATTCTATTCGACAACGACTTCGACCCTGGTAAGCGAACGGTGCCTTCGATCTTTTTCATCGGCTTCAGCGTGAGCTGTTCCATGGCTCCCGCATTGGCGCTCACACGCGTCATCGTGCGAGTGTTGCGGCTAGGGCGGCGGCCGGCACCCGATCGGGTCGGCGCCAAAACGTTCGTGTGCGCAGACGCGAGTGACATGTCGATCGATAAATGAGTTAGCAAAGGACTCGTTGATACTTTAGACCACTCACAAGGGCGCGCGAGGTCGACAATGACGTGCGCGTGGCGCGAGGTCCAAGGTCTTGGCTGTCCGTGCATGTGATTACACCCTACTATTTTAACTCGTCAATTGACCAGTCAGCGAGTCCTAAAAGTGCACGAAAGTCTTCGCGCCTATCATGGAGTGTTTCAAGTGCACAAATTCTTCACGTAAAGCTGCAATTCTGGCGAGCTTGACTTTGAGTTTTTGAGTTTCTTCCGACGAGCGACCTAAAATACCATAGCTACCCGCGTTTGCATCTTGTTCAGCGCGTTTCTCTTCGTCATTAAAGTATTGCGACGTCGAGGCAAACCACTGGAGCGCGTCAAACGCTTCGTGTTGGTCGAGCACGCTGAGCAAGTACGCGATGCCGAGTGCGAAGCCGTCATCAGTAAACGTGGCAGTCTGCGACTCTTTGCCTCGTCGATTGAGTTTCTCCTTGGCGGCAAGCATGTTTTCCGCCGCACTCATGGTGAGCGCAGGAAGTATCAAGTAGAAATCGTTCAGGTGAGCGTTGCCTTCACCTCTCAGTTCGGCGGAGAATACGGACACTAGGACTTGAAAATAGTCTGCACCTTCCGTACCATTCGTACTCAACGCCTCGAGTTCATTTTCCAGATTCTTGAACGCCCGTTTCGTGACGTCTGATATGCCCTCCGCCTCGAAAATTGGGCTTTGCTTCGACGTCTTAGCGTAGGCGCTCGGCACAAATTTCGAAGCATTTGTACTGTAATGCATCGCTCCGAGACGCACCATGCGCACAAATCCTAGCGCATTGCCGATTTCCGTCACTAAAACTCGAAATTGATCAATGAATGACGACCCGTCCTCAGTCAAACCGAGCTTACGGATGTCACGCATGAGGCGCAAAGCGCGCTCGACCGGGTACTCAAACTTGTCATCAACCATCGATGAGAGATATCCACCTTGCTTCGAACTAAGTTTGATTGCATCGCTTTTTGCTTTCATCTCGGCTTGCACCATTCGAGCTTCTTTCATGAGTTGACTCCTGATGTGGTCGTCAAACAAGAATTGGTTGAAAATCTGAAACCTTTGTGCCAAGTATTGATACGCAAAGTTGATGGTAGTGTGCGTGATCCCCGTTCCATGAGTTCTGATCGAGTTCGCGACGTGTCTAATACTAATTGTGTTCAAGTGCTTGCGATCTAACGCTGCACTAAGCTTTTCCACGAAACATTGAGTGTTCAAGTTGTACATGTATCTTGATACGAAGACGTGGATGTTCCGCATCAGCTCCAGGACATCCAAGCCTTGCTCAAGCGTCTGGCTTGGTAATTCAATCTCTGAAAGGTGTAAACCGTACTTCTCAATTGCTAAATTCCTCATTTCGGTGTAAGACTGCGTGACGTACGACGTCAGTGACTGTGTTTTGATGGTTTTACGAAGGCACTCTCGACGCGACCGCGATCTATTTTAATTAATTAATTTCCCACTTACCTTCCAGTTATGCAGCGCAATTGCGGTGTGATTATGAAAAGTCCGATTTAAATAATCTTCAACTTGACTTTTAATGTCAATCTGTCAATAAAAATGAAATCACGGTCAGTTTCTAATTTTCGCATCAGAATTAATTAATTAACTAACTTACCCGATAGTTCAACATGCGCATGGCGGGCAGATTTGTGAAGAATGACAAGTCCCGCACACCATTTTTGAATGGATTAACCTCTGCGATGCCAACAATTCGAGCCGAGTGCAAGTGAATTCGAAGATCCGTCTCAATATCTCGACAAAGTGGTTGAATTATTTCTCGTTCGAGAGAACTTTCGATATAATTCTGTAAAGCAGTCATTTCAGCGACATTTGTACCTCCGCGCATTAATAATGTCTCGCAACATCGAAACGAATTAATTAACAACGGTAGACGTCCTGCTTCGTGAGCGTTGCCATAAATCCCCGATAACATTGCTGGAAATAATTCTCGGACAAAAAACAGGAAGGACGTGTCACATTGATTTTGGACCGTCTTTCGGTAGTTTGACAGCATCTCGATAAGTTCGACATGCTCTGCGATGTCAACAACATCTTGCTCTCCTAGTACACCTACTCCTTGGATCGAGTCGAGACATATACGGAAAACATTCATCCTTTTTTGAGTCGCTGGTCCAGATAGCACGTGCACTAAATAATTAAATAAACAATTAATTCAACGACCCTTTGTTTTGATGATTTAAATAATTACCTGCAATGTTTATGTTTGTCAATGCGTCTTGTTTATTAGTTTCGCCTTTTCCCGCTGAAATATGCGCCTGCAAGTGCCCCCAGCCACTCGATGTCGAGGCCGAAGCAATTGTATTTTCCATTAATTCGCGCGCGGGAACCTGTGCGGTGTGGGTGGTCAGTCTTGTGTTTCAAATGCGCAAAAGCCGCGCGTATGAACGTACCATGGCGCGTAAAATGCGATCGAGCATAAATTTGAGCAAGTGGTGCATCTCTAGACTCAGATTCACATTTCCTGTGAGTGCGTCGTACACCGCTTGTAACATTTCCACGCCTTGAGCTATGAGCTGGATACGGCGCTTTGTGACAGGTGCATCCAAAGAGACATGTAAATGGATAATTTCTTGAATATAATGCCGCATGCGATTTGCCAACGCGATTCCTTGTTTGAATAACGCCACGCGAGCGCTCATCGTACTCGCTAGGCTGGGTGTTATATTTGGAGCCGCGGTAAACTTCGCCAGCCAGCTCACCGTCTCTAAAATCATACCACCGAGTTTTGCTGGGAACGTTTGATCGAGGTTATTGAGCGTTTCTCGATGTAATGCAACTATGGCATCCATCCCGTTCGGTAACCCAAATTCTCGCGAAGCTGGAGAGAGATGCGCGTCCAAAATTGCACCTGGACACACCGAAACAGATGTCGCCACTGGCAAGAGCGTGAACAACTTATGAACTTCCCATGCTCGCGAACAGAGCTTTCGATCTGGTATATCGGGCACTAATCTTGAATGGAGAACAGTCAAACAGATGGCTGAAAGCAACGTGCGTTTGTCACCAAGTCGCTCAGCCTTGGAATGCACTCGCGCGCAGGTGCTTTCGATGCATTGCAACGTCGCCCCGGCGAGTTCCTTGATAAATCGATCAGGCTGCTCAGCTTGTTCTAGTTCACTTAGTACATCGTTGAAAAACGAGGCAGCAAAAAGTTGCTTGTCGATGATGGAGAGCGCTGAGTCTAGACTCGACACATCAACCTCATTCATGCCAAACTGCGGCGGGTCCGCGCGAAGGACCAAGACGGCGCGTTTGAAATTCATTAGCGCTGACCCAAGAATTTTGTTACTCCTCACCGCCTCATCAACACCCACAGCAATGGACAAGGCATAGCCAAGCATGTCGAACGCCCACGAAAGTCGTACAGATTGATAAGGCGTATACGCCGCAAAAGTTGAGTAGACCACCGAAAGTTGCGTAAACAAGTTGCAAATCACAGCCCTGAGCTGATCCATGAACAGCAGCGAGTCTTGCAAGGGTTGCAACTTATCCACAAAAACGTTTCTCAAGTACTCATCCGTCATTTCCTCCTCGCTTACCTCTGCACGTTCGCCAAAGGTGTTAAGCAGCGGATAGATTATTTCTTCAGCTATGCGCGCCAAACGTTGAACTTCTTCACCCAAGTGCGCGACTATCATCGTCGTCTTGCTCAGTAAAGCATTCTCGCTTGCGCATAAATCTTCCAATCGTATTCTTTCCCTAGGATCCGCGCACAACACAATCGGGTCGTCGTCTTGGTCACCACGCGTCCCAGCCGTATGGTTTGAAACACCAACCTCGCCGACGTTGTCGCTCGTCTCGCGCGTCTTGTCTTTCCACGCCGCGATGAAATCATCAAGTTCGCCCAGCGTCTGCCGCATCACACTCGCGACATTTTCCAAGTATTCTTCTGGGATTGCATCGCTCGTCGTCGGTTGTTCGTCCGCACTCGCCACATCACCGTGCGCGCGCCCATCGACGCCACTCCTCGCAACCATGGTCACCACCGCGACTGACGGCGATTGGCGGCGATACAACGACGACGACGACGACGACGACGACGACGACGACGAGTAGATTCACGTAAACCCCTCGTCGTGCTCGTGCTCGTCGTCGATCGTCACTCCACGTTCGCGCACTCCCACGTCACCGTGTCTCGTCGCTCGCCCGCGCGCAGACCGTTGTGGCCACCTAGTTATTACGAGGTGATGATTGATGATGATTGATGCCATCGACGAACCGATGTCGACTGCGAGCAGTGCTCGAGTGCGTTGGGGTGGTGACGGCGTGGCGCGACACCGCGACGACGCGGCGACGGAGGCTGGGTGGATATGGAGACATCGCACGACGACGGGTACGGGTACGACGACGACCTAGCCGCCGGGAGCCACCCGCCGTCGCGGTCGTCGCGGTCGAGGTCGCGGTCGAAAACGTTAGTGCGCGCGGCGAAACGACGACGGGCGGCGGCGTGTGCGCACCAAGACGCCGATGCTCGAGTACACGATGGTGAACATACGACGACGACGACGACGACGACGAATGAGAAGAATTCAATCGTATTACCTCGCACATCCGCGCCATGGTTCTCGCGCACGCTTCGAGTGGATGAAGAAACCCCGTTTGAGGTGTACTACAAGCGTCAGCACATTGTACGCGAGGAGGAATGGGCAGAGTTTCTAAGATATTTACGCACGCCCTTACCGGTGACGTTTAGGATGAATAGAATGGCGAGTAGAAGAGAAGAAGTCAAGCAAGCTCTAGATGCCTCGCGAACGTTTCTGCAAAATGCTCGAGAGACAAGAGATGACAGAGGACGCGTCATTCCTCCACCGACGCGTCTCGCGTGGTGCGACGGCTGGCAACTCGGGGTGGATAAAATGAGCCTGAAATTTAGTCGCAATCCGATGCTGAGAGACTTGCAAAGATGGCTTGTAAAGACAAACAACACGGGTGTGTTGACGCGCCAAGCCGTGGACTCTATGGTGCCAGCTGCAATTTTACAAATTGAGCCGCACCACCGCGTACTGGATTTGTGCGCGTCACCGGGTTCGAAAACTACGCAAGCTTTAGAAGCGTTGAATGCGAATGGGGCTGAAGGATCGGCATCTGGTTGTGTCATTGCAAATGACATTAATCCCATGCGCTGTTACTTTCTCGTTCGTAGATGTTCGGCACTTGGAAACGCGACAGCAAACTTGATGGTGACGACGCATCAGGCGCAATGGTATCCAAATGTGAATGTTCCAGTGAGTGACGAAGTGAACGCTGAGAGTGGCGGACGGTATCCAGAAGGATCGTATGATAGAATTATATGCGATGTACCGTGCTCTGGCGATGGTACTTTGCGTAAAAATCCACAAATATGGTCCGAATGGAAGCCCGAATTTGCGATGACGTTGCACAAGCTCCAACTGCACATTGCTCAACGCGGAGCCGCTTTACTCAAAGTTGGCGGGTACATGGTGTACAGTACGTGTTCATTCAATCCTGTAGAAAACGAAGCCGTCGTAGCAGAGCTCATTAAGCGTTGTGGTGGCGCAATTGAAATCGTGGACGCGTCAGATAGAGTTCCTGAACTGCTCCGACGACCCGGATTATCAACATGGCGAGTGGTAACCATGGTCGAAGGCGACGTGGTCGAATATCCCAAATATGAAGATAGCCAAAAACCATCAGTACCAATCGGATTGAAGCGAAAATTTGCAAAATCAATGTGGCCGCAAGAGCAAGAAGCACCAAAAGATGCGCCTCCTCCTCAGAGTAGAGTTGGCGTGCTAGGCAAGCGTATCATGCGAGGTCCGAGCGCCGCGAGCAAAAGTACGGGTTTGGAACACTGCATGCGGCTCGTACCCCATTTACAGGACATGGGTGGATTTTTTGCAGTCTTGTTGAAGAAAGTTGCGCCAATTCCTGGGCCTAAAACGGCGACAAATAATGACAAAGCAGATGCACACTCGGGATATTCGCGCACTGCACCGAAACATTCGTATTCAAAAGTTTCGATTAAGTTGGTTAAATCTCTCGCAAAAGATTTCGGATTGGGAGAGGATTTCTCGAAAAGTATTGCAAAAAATCTCTTTTCCCGCTCCGAACAAGATAAATCTGTAGTTTACATCGCAGACGGCGTGAAAGATCACTGTATTGATTCAATCGGCGCTGAGCGAATGAAGTGCGTATGGTCGGGGGTGAAAATTTGGGAGAAATCAGAGCGCGATAACTTTTACATGTTGACACAAGATGGTATGCAGATCATCGAGCCATTCATTACAAAGCGTCGTGTTGAACTATCGCGATCAGAACTGAAAAGTGTACTGAATACTCTTGGACGCGAAGTGCCACTAGAAACTTTCGCTCCAGCTACGCGTCACGCAATTCGCGCGCTCGCACCTGGTTCGCTTGTTGTTTCCCTCAAAGGAGGTAATAGGAACTTGAAACTGCCCATCGTGATCAATTACACGGATAACGATGCGCTTAAACTCATTTGGCGATACAGAAAAGGTTTGGAACAGGCGCCAAAAGTCAAAATAAAATCGTTGTTGATGGCGCTCGATGGGATATGAAAATCAATAGAAATAGTGTGCTAGAGCTTTCTTGTAAATTAGATGTATGCTAGTTGAATTCACTTGTCTTCCAGCTTTGCTATTGCTTTCGTCGCCGCTGCTTGAAAGCCATCTGCCTGGGACTGCGCGTTTGATGCCGCTGCACGCATTTTCAAAGCGAAAGTAGTCATCTTTGCATCCGTACCGTTGACGGCGTTTTTACATGTAAAAGACACTCCCTTTCCGCCTTCCATCAACTTGAACTTCTGCCCTTTGAAAAGTGCGGCGTTGAGCATCAAACGGTAGTTACCTTTCGCGCGCATGACTAGTCGAGAGCCGTTTTCGCCCTCGTTCAATCTTAAATCTCCACGCCCTCGTTCAACCCATTGAGCGCCTTTCTCGGCGTCTACTACATACTCAAACAACGCTCCTTCGGTGCGGAACGCGCACGTCTCATCCTCTTCACCAGTTTTCGTTTCCACGACTTCTAACTCCACCACGGGCTTAATGTTATCGTTCGCCAATTCAGCTTCTGGATCGTCTTCACCTTCCTCTTCATCGCCGTCAGCTTTCTTCCCAGCGCCGAACAGCGCGACTGGAGCCTTGGCGCCACCGAACACCGGAGCGCTTGGAGCGCTCGCAAATCCACTCGTCGTCGTCGTCGATGCGGCGGCGGCAAATCCACCAAATCCGCCTCCTGTGCTCGCTGCTTTTAATCCTCCAAACCCACTGAAACCCGCGCCAGTCAACGCCGAACCAAAGCCACCCGTCGACGCAGCGCCTCCAAACACTGGCGCCGCTGTCGTGTTCTTGTCCTCATCCTTGTCCTTGTCTGTCGTCGTCGTTCGTTCATCGTCTTTAACGTCGCCAGCACTCGGAGCTAGATCTTTGGAATCTTTCTCCTCAGCACTCGTCGTCGTCGTCGTCGTCGTCGTCGTCGTCGTCGTCGTCGTCGTGTCAATCTTCCCGCGCACTTCTCTCGTGGTGTCCTTGCCATCCTCATCCACGCCTTCGCGCGTGCGTCGCTTCTCACCCACGTGCACGTCGTGTATGATGACGGTTTTATCGTCATCTAACGCATGTGTGGGTGCAGTACCCACACAATCGTCCTCATTCGTCGCCATCGTCGTCGTCGTCGTCGTCGTCGTCGTGTGAGGCGTGTGAGGCGTGTGAGGCTTGGACACGATCGACATCGATCTCGCGCCCCACGCGGCTGCCCATCACCTGGGGAACCAGAACCAATACTCATTCGTGACGTCAGAGTCGCACGCACGTCACGAAACGTGTCGCACACATCGCATGCGGTGTTGATTACGCGTGTTCGCTGCATCACCGTCACATGACGCCGCCGCCGCCGCCGCCGACGACGACGACGACGACGAATGCGACCAAGGAGGCGATTACGCGCGTGGCACGACGGACGTTTGCGTCGTTAGAACCCGAGCTACGTCGCCAACGCGAGAAATTTGAACAACGATTACGAAGTGGAATTGATACAGTGATGAAATATGAAGACGACGTGTGTCAGGTGTGTGCGTTGAGCGTGATACCAGTGGAAGAGTTACGCGCCAAGGGACGAGCGTTGGCGAGCGGCGGCGCGGTAACCGACGCAGCGCCGTCGGCGGTTGCCGAAGCGACAGAGCCGACGTCGACAGAGCTGACGATGAGTGTTGAAGATGGAACGTTATTAGCGCTTTTAGCGTGGTTTAAAAACGATTTCTTCACATGGGTGAATGCTATAAAGTGTGAAAAGTGCGACGTAGATATGACGTACATGCGCACGGATTCGGCAACCACCGATGAAGAACGAGAAGGCCAGGCTGGGCGAGTTGAAGTGTATTCGTGCGCGTCATGTTCGGTGTTGGCGAAATTTCCACGGTTCAACTCACCGGTTAAACTTTTAGAGACTAGACGTGGACGATGTGGGGAATGGGCGAATGCATTTACGTTGTGCGCGCGAGCGATGGGCTACCGGGCGCGATGGTGCCTCGATTGGACGGACCATGTGTGGACGGAGGTGTGGAGCGAAAATCAACGAGCGTGGCTGCATTGCGATGCGTGTGAAAATGTTTGCGACAAACCGTTGTTGTATGAACAAGGATGGGGTAAAAAGTTGACGTACGTCATCGCATTTTCCGTCGAAGGCATCGTCGATGTGACGCGGCGTTACGTCAAAGATATGAACGTTGTCAGGCCCAGACGCGGCGAAGTGTATGAGGTTTGGTTGAAGCAGACGTTGAAATCACTAACGAATGAACTTAGAATAAAGCGCGGGTTCTTGCCCGACGAGATTCAACATCTCGAACGAGAGGATGCGCGCGAACAAGAGGAACTCAGTCTCGACGCCAAGGATGTCGGCGAATCGCTTCCGGGGAGGCGCTCTGGAAGTATAGCCTGGCGTCGCGCTCGGGGTGAGCTTGGTAATGATAGCTAGAAATTGTTTGTCTAAATATAATAAATCGCTGCTGTAATAATGTGCTAAAGTCGTGGCGCGCGCTTCGGCCCTCTTAAGGAGTGCATCAATGCCAGGACGACGGAGAAGAGCGCCAAGGCATTTGCTTGGTGTGCCGAGCCGAGTTCAACAGGGACGTGATAGAGTAAAGTCGCAACCCCGAGAGTCACTTGTCCAACAGTCGTCGCAAGGAGAGCATGTAAAAGCATGCGTGATTGTGGATGTAAAGCACTGGACCCTCGATGACCGAGCCACACGGCAGATACCGCGGTCAACGTCGTCAACGCCAACACTCGATGGTCGAACTGCACAGCCGCGGTATTTTCAAAAAAGTTTCTCCAACCTTTTTGTTCCCATTGTGCCCAATATTCATCCGGAATGACTTTTCCACCCATCAAAGGAAATGTGTTGTATGCCCGCCCAGCATCCATGCCCGCGACGTACGCACCAGAAATAGCCGTGACGCCGATGAGGCCGGCGAGTGGGTGCACGATGCCTCGCAGGCGCTTGCTCGCGTCAATCAACATCTGCGTCGCACCAGGACTTTGACTCGGGGAAAGCGGACTAATAACACTCAACGTCGTCCATAGCATCCCTGTGTAAATCGTAAAAGCCCCAGTCAAGTGCGTGGCTAATCGATACGGGCTCACGCGTGGGCAGTCGTATGAAAATTCTTGCTCCTCGAGTCCACTCTTCACCATCCACCACCCAATCATTCCTTGCGTGGCACCCAAGACGAAAAACACCCCGAGTCGCTTCGCCAACGCCGAGGTGATGTATCCTTGAGACGCAAAATATGCCAACGGACCGACAAAGTACAACCCCAAGACGCGTCCCCACATTCGGTGTCCGTATTCCATCCAATAAATAAACTTGTACTCATCCACCGTCATGCCCAAGTTTGTCTTTTTAAACTCTGGACTTTGTTTATACTTTTCAAATTCTCGCGCCCAATCGTCATCGGTGAGCGGTGGGTGTTCGTATTGAAATTTCCAATCCGTCATAGACAATCCACTCCTTGTCAAGCGCGTGGCGCCGCCCAAGACAACCATACTAAACACCCACGCGCACCCACCCGCGAGCCACCACGCGACGTGACGCGTGGCTCGCTCACCGCCAACCACAAGCGTTGATGGCGCCACCGCGGCTACTGTCGACGCAGTGTACATCCTTTTCACCTGTTTTGATGACGCATTGCGTTGAATGTGTTCCCAAATATTCGCTCGAGGCGCCGCAGCGCTCCAACGCAGCCTCGCGTGGCGCGCGACTGCCCCAACCGCGCTCGTCTTCTGCGTCCACAACGCCGCCACCGTCATCGTCGACGTCGTCGTCACTCGGTGCGCAACGGTGGGTATTCTATGCATCGTCACGTACGTCCTATGCGCCATCGACGCTGAATGCGTTGACGACGCAGACGACACGACCGGTGACGCGAGCGCGCGGAGCTCACCCAACACGCCTCGCATCGTCGTCGTCGTCAACCGCGTCGCCGTCGTCGTCATCGTCGTCGCCGTCGTCGTCATCGTCGTCGCCGTCAATGATGACGTGTGCTCGTCGCACGTACTTCCTGCGTACTCCTCCTCCGACTACACCAACGCCTCAACGCTTCAACCGTCGGTCGACCAATGGCGTCGTCGTCATCGTCGTCGTCGAGACGATGCACCAAACGATTGCGCAATCGCGCATTGTCGCAACTGTGTGACGCGATGACGCGCGCCAACGACGTGCTCGTGGGTGAATGGACGATCGAGGCGTTACCGCACGTGTTAGACGTCATCGCACACACGCGATTGGGACGGGACGTGGACGAACTCGTGCGACAACGCCTGGTGACGGGCGTGCGCGCGGGGTGCGCGAGCGGAGCGCTGCCCATGGATGTGATTGCGTTGATTTGTCAGACGTGTTGTGCGATGGTGACACGACGACGAGGACGAGGACACAGAGGAGATAAAGGAGGAGAGTTGAGTGACGACGCGGATGATGAAAGCGACGAGGATGAGGATAGGAACGCCGACGCGGGGATGCGCGACGGAACGCGTGCTTGGATTGACGTGCTCGAGATGGTGAGTGAAACCACGGCAAAGACGCGTGCGAGCGCTGGACGCGCGACGCGTCGAGCGGGACGATTAAATGCAACATTTGCGTCGAGCTTGATAGATGCATATATGAATAAGCCAAGCACTGGGGCAATATGCACGGCGTTGGTGCTTTTGACGAGCATCGTCGGCGCGGGAGACAAGTCAACGTCCAGCCGCGTCGTTCAGGCGGTCATTCATGTCGCGAATGCAGCTACGGAAGAAGATATATCAAATTTTATTGATGCGAGCGAAGACGAGGATGTGAGATGTTTGGTAAGTGTTCTAGTGTCGAGCAAGGACCCGTTAACGGTGGCGTCAATAAATTTGTTAAGAGTCATCACGAGTTTTAGACGAGAAGTCTATGCCAGCGTCGTCGGTGGTCTCTTGCAGCAAATGTCATCGCGCACAAATGCGATCGAAGCCCTGGAGCAAATTATGCAGCGTGAACAGCTCACAACGGAAGAGAAAAGTAAAATTAGCGAGCACATTCAAAACGCCGTCAGATGCGTACCAGAGCTGTCACATAGCATGGGAAAAGTTGCCTCGTCACGAGTGCAAAGAATATTGGCTCCACTGGCGACGATGAATGCGGTAAATGAATTAATCGAAAAAGATGAAATTTCCTCCGTGGTATCGGGTTTAGGTTTAGTTAAGGAAATGCTCAAGTGTGGATTGAACGTCAGCCAAGGCATGCAGGCGCTGCACCGAGTGTTAATATCAGCAGATGAACACACGCCAGTTCAACAAACGGTGTTTGAAATTGTTGCATCATCACTGCAAGACGGGGTGTCAATAGATGCGTCTGTGCTCGAAAAAGCAGAAAGTAAAGCGATCGAACGCAGCACTGAATCGCTTAAGATGATTCGAAGTCTTCTCACAGATGGACAGTGGTCGTATGGACTCGACGAAAGTATCTGTTGTTCCGTGGCGAGCGCTCTCAATTTAATATGCGCGCTTAGTACGGAACAAGCATCTACGCCAAACGCTCGTGTTATTCAAGAGGGGGTGGAGACGATATGCGTGTTACGCGAAATATTAAAGAAGACAATGGAGCAACAAAACGGTGAGTTCGAGGTTGAGATAGACAATGACAGCGTTGCAGATGACGCTGTAAACTGTCCGTCAGTTCTACTGCCACTAGCGCCACTGCGATTGATGGTTGAGACAGTCCTCGATGCAATCTTGTCTCACTCAGAACAGTTCAAACACATTCTCGATGACATACAACTGGGACTAGCAGGTTCGTGTTCTTGGGAAAGCTGGATTATTACTCTTTTACTCGACACACACCTCAAGTTATCGCAGTTACAACCAAAACAAGATTATGTTTCCGTTCTGTCTGTCAGTGGATGTTCAAGTTTACTCGTTCTCGCGGTCGAGTTTGGTGATACAGAGTGGTCTTTAGAGCAGCGCTTTCACGTCATGACTCTTTGTGGTGAAGTTTTGAAAACGCACTTTTCCTCTGAAGACGAGCGATGCACACTGCTGTTGGATTCATGCGCTAGTCAATGTTTAGACACTTTGCATGAGCACTGGTTCGCGTTCAATAATGGTAAATTGCGCTCTGACGTGCTATCGGTGAAAGGCACGATGATGTCTCTGCAAACACTGCAAAGTGTTTGTTGGGTCGCTATTAGTAGATCAACGAAAGCCTCACTTGAGAAGTCACCAGCTCTTGAATCGATCCAGAGCTTAATTTCAAATGCATTGAACGATAAGGTATTGGAGAGAGGTGTGAAGTCAGTCGTTGCCTTTGCAAAACCTCATCTTAAAAGGAGCAGTGTCATCAACGCTGGGCGTGCGAGCACAAAGTCACCAATTTCTAGCATGGTTGCGCTCCTCATCTCGTCTCTTCATCATCAGGTACAACAAACATACTCTTTAGATGAGCCACTTGAAAGCTGGGATTCAGTCATATCAGAATGCCTTGTACTATTAGACATATTACTTCCAATGTCAGCGTTTGAGCTGAATGAAAATGAGCTCGTGGAAAACGCCGTGTTGATGTTGGAAAATGTGGTGATCCAGTTCCGTGAGTTACCGGCGCAAGTCATTTGCGAGATCACGCACTCTGTATTGAAGTTTCACGAACAGCGCTCAAGTCTGCCAGATTGCTTGAAAACAGCTTCGCGCATGCTCAAAATAGCAATGCGATACACTCTTGATACGCTTCCGAGTTTCCCGCAGCAGTTGATAACGTTGATGATTGCGGTGAATGACATTGTATTGAGATTGACCAAGCAAGAAAGTGGTGTCGATCTTTATTCTATGCGCGATGCGTTTGTTTCTTTAACGTCGGTTCTGGTGAAAATTAGTAGTATCTTGATGCGTGATGTCTACGAAAAGCAAAGTGTGTGCGATGGCGTGGCAAATTTTCTTACCCTCGTCAACAGCGCAATGTATCAGAGCATAGAAGCAGCGTCAGAGCTTTGTTTGGCACAAAACACTGCAGCTAATATCGATGGTCAGCGTATAGATGCAGCTTTGGTTTTAGCTGGCGCTCGATTGCACCACAGTACGGCGAAGATGATAGAGTTGTTTCCGCTCATCGAGTTGCAAAAGCTTGAACTCCAAAGATGCGAGTTTATGACAGTCTGTGCTGGGGTTTTCACTAATTTGCGAGCTTTACAGCTCGCTCTGGCGCATGATGCTCCACTGGATTGTAGTCTAGTCGCGATAGCCAACGCGCTTGCACTGGATGACATTACAAAGTACAGTGAAAATCTTAGGAGACTTGGTGAAAGCGTGCAAACAGTTACTGGATCGCGTGCAGCTGCTGGGAGTGTTCCGAATTCGAACGCATCATCACGTGAAAATTCATCCTCGAAACCGCGCAAACGCGTAAGAAATCCATACTTGGATGCAGTCATCGCACAAGAAGGAGGTCGTCAGGATGAGTACGACGACATGGCAGATTTCATAGTTTGCAAGCCAGGGCGAAACTATAGAGATGTTCTCGGGCTCACGTGAGGTCGACATGTGCGTGTGAGTGTTACACGCATGGTATTTGTATTGTTATGAATCATATCATAGAATCTAGACTAGGTAGCTACATGGTTATAGTAAATCAATTCAACTTACGCAACGGGCGCTCGGAGCGTGACATCCTCCTCTTCACTAGTCGGTTGCTCCAAGAACGGCGTCGGGAACGCCCATACAGGAGCGGGGACGACTGCAGTTTTACCAGCCGTACCAGTCACAACACCACCCAAAGGCGAAGCGAAGGGCATAGTCGTCAAGTAAGCTTGCAACTGCGCTTCGATGCGAAGCTTCTCGTGCAGCAGTTGCGTCTTTTCTTGAACTAGTTGCGCATTCATTTCTTGCTGTCTCGTCTTTTCAGCTTGCATCTTGACAATCATCTCCGTCAATCTATTGTGATGGTCGCGAAGCTTCTTAATCAACGCCGTGGCCGCCACTACAACCTTTGCCTTGTCTGTCTTCGGCACCGATCCTGGTTCAAGAACAGAGCTCAACTCCATAAACTTGTCGTTGAGCGCATCTCGACGAAGCTTCTCGCGCTTAGACTTGTTTCTCTTCGCCCCCTCGCTCAACGGCGCCGTCGTCGCTTCCGTCGCCCGTCCTCTCTTCCCGTTTTCACCCGCTTCTTCGGTGAATTCCGAAGCCTCTCTGCACAGCTCCAGTCCCAAATCCACTCCGATCGCGGTCTCCGACGCCCCGAGCGCAAAGTCCACCGCGTCTCCCGTGATCGTCGTATCAAACGTATCAAAGAAATTCGTCAGCCAGTCATCCGACGTTTGGCTCACCAGCGGCGTCATCGCATCCGCGTCGACGTGCGCCATTTGTCACGCGTGCCTTCGCGAGCCTCGCGCCTGGGGTTTGTTTGAATGGTCGTGCGACTGCGCCGTTCGCCACGCGGTTGCACGCACACGCACTGGGTCGTGCGTAGATGTGTTGAAATAATATATTCGTGTGCGTTTACGCGCACTCGCGTCGACGTCACACCGCGCGCGCGTTGAACTGAGGCGCCTCAACGTCGCAGTGCGCGTTCCACCTCGAGCGACGTGGCCTCGAGATTTGCACGAATCCATGAATGGATGATGACGATGACGGATTTTGTTTTATGGCTGGCGCGACAGTCACATCTGTCGCTTAATGACTACCAGTACGTACTATGAGATGTGAATAATAGCTAAATCTAGACTAAGATACTGCGTGATGATGACGCACGTGAATCACCACCGTCGTTTCGTGCTCACGGAGCGAGCGCGAGACGTCAGCCGCGCAAAGTTATGTTGCTTTGGTAGACGCATCGGCGCCGTTGCCCAAGTGTTTCTGTAAATCTGCGAGCGATACCGTAGCGCTGCCACGAGATTTTGGAGCTTGTTGGGAATCGTGCGCACGCCAACCAGTCATGTAAAGGATTTCATACGTCGCTTCGACCCCCGAGCGCGCGTTGGCATCTGTCGACGAGGCTTGGGCGGCTGACGCGGGGAACATGTCTGAATATAACGCACTTGCAGCTAGTGCGGTATGACGAGAGAGAAACGGACGACGCGAAAGACCAGCATTCGTTTCAGCCATCTTACGCAGATGCTCAACAAGCTCCATGGGGGAATCGTAACCGACGACGACGGAGTCAACATCAACCGCTGGAAGGCGCAAGTTGGCTCGGCCGAGCAAGTTTCCTGCATCTCTGACATGCGCCAATGGTGATACCCTGCAGCTAACCCCACCTTCACGTTCACTTTCTGCTAATGCGCAAGCCATGCGGAGCTCTTGCAACGTATTACCACCGAAAATTGATGATAAAAACAACCCGTCTGGAACGAGCGCGCGCGCGGCTTGCGACATTGCTCCTGGTAAGTCATTCACCCAGTGTAATCCTAAGCAACTAATTACCGCATCTACTGATTCTTCTTTGAGAGGCAAGTTTTCTTCATCCCCTTGCACATATAAAACTTCAACCGAGGCGCCATCACGTCTCTTGGGTGCCTCACCGACGACACTTTTGACAAAATTTAACATATCCGCCGACAAATCAACGACAACAATCGTTTCCACATCATTTCGTTCGGCAAGTAATCGTCGGGTAATAGCTTCAGATGCTCCACCAAGGACAACCACTCTCTTAAAATCACGTTTAATGTCCAATAATCTATCGAGTAACCGCCGTGCGAGCTCGTCCAATAGCCCATCTGGAGCCGTCCGCCGCGTTTGCAACGCTTCACGTTGTAAAAATGCCGCCCGATCTCGCCTCGCCTTGATGAGTTCTCGGTCGAATATCATCATCGCCTGTACGGCTGCAGCAGTCTGTTTATCTCGCAGCATTTCTGCGCGTTCTCTCGCTCTACGCTCCGCGCCTTTCACGTCGATTGGAGTTGCGTGCACACTCTCGTCTTTCGTCATACACACCACATTCGACGAACACACCGCGCGAATCGTCCTTTGATTCGCACGCAACGATGAAGATGCATCATGCGTCGCATTCAACGCCGTGCTGACCCATCGTCCCCACATCCGTCGCGCAATGGCGCGCAGCTCACCAGTTCCAGCGCAGGCGCCTAGGGTTGTGAGAACACGATGCACATCGCCAGTCGCGACTGTCGCGTCGCCACTCTCGTGCGCGCGCGCGAATATGGGTGCAGACTGCGGCACAAAACACGTCGGTGCGTGTAAATCATGGATTGATGACGAACTCGACGCGCTCGGCGAGGAAGGCGCGCACATTCCACGACCTTCGGGGTGCTGCGAGAAGGATGCCGCTGAACGCGCCGAGGCGACGCGCATGATTGGTGAACTTCTATCGCAAGATAGGACGAATGTGCGAACGACGATTGCGCGCGAAGCCACGCATGGGGCAGAGTATGCGCATGCGGCCAACGCAGGAGACGACGACGAGGATGATTGGGCAAAGACTGATGATGACGAAGACGAGGATGGCGCGTTGCGCGCGATTCAAGAAGCTCGATTACGAGAACTGAAAGGTGCTGCCGCCGTGGCTGCCGCTGAGGCAAGACGAGCTAGATATTCCGAAATCAAAGAAAGCGCTCTCGGCGAAACGCTCAAAGCGAGCACGCGAGTTGTCGTACACTTTGTTCTTGAGGGTGCCGAACAGTGTGCGCGCATCGACGAAGTGTGCGACGACTTGGCGCCTGTATTTGCAAAGACGAAATTTGTGCGCATTAGACCTAGAGATGACTCAGCGGCGATGCGGAAATACGGAATTCCAGCGCTACCAGCCGTTTTAGTGTTTAAGCGTGGGCGTTTGATGTTCTCCACGTATGCTCTTGATGACTTTGGTGGCACCGAAAATTTCGAGGAGGAGCGCGTCTTGAGATGGTTGGCAAAGCACGACGCTATTCCTGGACATCCGTTGGCAGACAAAACGAGAGCTGTCGAAAGCGATGCTTCATCTGATGATGAAAATGCACAAGGTGACGATGACGACGAATTATTTGGTGTGAACGCACCGTGTGAGACGTGCGGAAGAACGTATCCACACAAGCACATTCGAGCGTTGCGCCACGGAGAGTCCCTTCGACAACCTGAGGATTCGGATTCAGACGACGGCTTCTGAGAATTTTAGTGAAGCGCATAGACTAATAGATGTTAAATATACACTGATGCACCTTTGCCTAAACCATTGATGAACGAACTCGCGTCCATAGCCTTCTTGCCGGGAGGTTGAACCTCGAGCAATTCTAACCATTCGCCGCCGGCGCACGGTACGCGCAACATCTTCTTACGTAATTCTACCACACCACCCGCTGACACGGCATCGCCATCGCTCGAGACTTGAGTCGTAATAACTTTAATCACTAATTCTTTCAATTCTGCGTCGTCTCCTGCGGCTTTCACCTTCAAAGTTGCCTTTGTCCCAGGCCAACCTGCAAAAGCGCGTACTTTGTTGTGACACTCGCGCGCGCTTTGCTTGGTGAAATCTAAGTCGCCCTCTTCTGGGCTCACCTTTGCGGCATGCGTAAGGGTTGCTTCACCTTGCGGCGTTGCACGCGATGCAGCTTCGCCAGCAAATACCGATGGCAGTTCGTCTAATAATGCCTGCACACCGGTTTCAAATAATTCAGTCAACAATTCTGGCGCCTTTTCGTTGCCGTTGAGCGGTCGCTTGACTTGTCGTAGAATCGGTCCCGCATCCATTTTTAACACCGTATACGCCACCGACACACCAGTTTCCGCCTGACCGCTCTCTAACGCGCGCTGCACTGGCGCTGCACCTCGCCATTGCGGTAACAGACTCGGATGAATATTCAACGTCCCGAGACGCGGAATGTCGAGAAACTTTTGTGGAAGAAAGTTCCCATACGCCGCAGTCACCGCCAAGTCGATATCCAATTCCCGCAACGCGTTCAAGAACGCTTCTTCGTTTGCTTTTTCAGGGCATAAAATACGATCTTCCGTCATCCCACGCTGCATCGCGAGCTCCGCCACGGGCGACGGCGCCGGAGCGTCGCTTTTGCGTCCGCGTCCTCGCGGCCGCCCTGGTTGCGACACCACCGCCGTCACCTCAAACATCGAATCCGCCGCACTCGCCGCATCGAGCATGCGTCCAAGCACATCTCTGGCGCAATCTGGCGTGCCCAGGAACACCACGCGCGATTTCCGCCCTTCACTCGTCGTGGACGCGCACCGAACCGCCATGCACCTCGAGTGCGCTCGCGAACACCACCACGTCCCCGCGCTGCTCGTCCCCGCGCCCGTCGTCGCCCCGCGTCGTCCAACGAATCGTTTAATCATCAACGATGTCGCGCGCATCGCTCGCGCTTTCGGAGTGGCAATCATAACACCGCGACGCACACACACACACACACACACCGCGCGCGCTCGACTGCGGTCCCACCCTCGAGCCTCGCCGTCGTCACACGTCGACGCGCGTCGACCGAGCGCGCGGTCGGGCGTGTGTGAGTCGCGCACCGAGACGCGGACGATGATGTTTTCCATGCGTGCGATGCGACGGGCGTTGACGCAGGCGACGGCGACGGCGACGGCGACGACGTCGATGGCGCGCGTGGATGCGGCGGCGATCGCGCGAGGGATGACGGTGGCGTCGTCGTCGTCGTCGTGCGTGACGACGACGACGATGATGACGGCGGCGATGCGTGGACCGACGCAGCACGCGCGATCGATCACGTCGAGCGCGCGATGTGAGATTAAAACGCGCGCGGGTGGGGACACGAGCAAGTTGAGACCCGAGGAGCGCGGGCTGGAGGCGCCGATGACGAGCTTTGAAGCCGGGGCGACGCAAACAGGATGGGGCAGCGCTGGTGGAGGGCAGTTACCATGGACGCCTACGAGGGAATTGAAGAAACGTAAATCGTACTTTAAACGGTGCGGGCACATCATGGAAACCTTGGAACGAGAGCACATGAAGTCGTTGTGCGAAGAGCGCAAGGTTATTCCGTTTAGACCGGGGGATGTCGTGAAGCTTACGTTGGAGGTTCCGGAAAATAGGCGACGAACGCAGGTATTTACGGGGATTTGCATCGGCAAAAAAAATCGAGGAATGGGATCTAGCTTTACCGTTCGATCGGTCGTCGGTAATTTTGCAGTCGAGCGTACGTTCCCGCTGTTCTCACCGAACATCAAGGGCATGGAAATCCTTGAACGACGCAAAGTACGCCGCGCAAAACTCTATTACTTGCGCGATAAACCATTGCGATTCTCGCGACCGTGAGTTTGTAGAAATCATAAGTAGTATCACAAATGTAGTAGGCTACGCGCTAGCTTAATAAATCGCCTTTCGCCTATCAATCAACTGTCAACTTGTGCAAAATTTTTCTTGGTACAGGTACATCAACGCTGATCTCTGATGTCAACCTTAACAAATCAATTCAATTTTTTCAATAATATCCATTGTATGGCGCATGCGAATTCTGCTGGTTCTGTGGCAGAGACAGATCCGCAGGAAAACTCATTTGGTTGTACATTTCGTTGGCGAGCTTGCTTGCCGCATACACCTTGGCGCGTGCTTCAGCAAGATTTTTATACGCTTCCAGTGCAGCTTGCTGAGCTTGAACCGAAGCCAAAAGCTGCATAGGTTCTTGAATACTAGTCTGCATCATGCCGGATTGCATAAACATGTTGTGCTGGGCGAATGCAGCGAGTTGCTGTGGAGTCGCACGCGATTGCTGGCCTTGAAGAAGAGCCGCCGCTGCCGCGGCTGCTTGACCGCCAACAGAAGCGGCGTTCGGTACCGCAGTCTTCGGCGGGGGCTGGTAAGAGAATTCAACGCCTCGAATGTATTGTAAGCGTTGTACAAATTCTCCACGTCGTTTGCCTTCACACAGCTCCTTGTAGCGTTCGACAGCTTCATGGATGATGCTCGACGCAGTCATGACGGCTTCAGAAGTGCCTTGAATGCAAAACACACGACAAGGGCGGTGATAACCACCAATTTCCGGATGTTGCGTCCAAGATTGAATGGTCGAGCCAGTATGTCTCATGATTTCTCGAATGGATGCACCGCTAGCACCAATGACAAAGCCGGCAGCGAGCAATGTAACTCGAAGCTTTAAGCCACCGTTGGAAAGAATTTCAACAGAAGCAACTTGCTGCTCCTCCTCCTCGACACCTTGACCAGCTTTACGTGGTCCAGATGGACCTTTGCGAGCGGTGCCATTTGGACTTAACCCGTACGCAGCGGTAGGATCAACAGCCGCCTTGGACGGATTGAACGGCGTGTACTGTTGAGAGAAAGCGTATTCCGTGCCCGAAGCGCCGCCAGCTGGGACGGCGGAAAACGCAGACACTCGGGTCGGTGACGCAGACTTTTCAGTGTTGACACCGCCAATAGGCCCGTTTGGCGCTACCGCCACTTCATCTTCGGCTTCGAACAGTAAGCTTCCTAAGATCTGTGATGGGAAAACACTCATTTGTCAGCTCTTTGTCTCTCTCTCTCTCTCTCTCTCTCTCTCTCTCTCTCTCTCTCTCTCCGTAGGACAC
>JACLAB010006590.1_pt1 | contig 35796 bp, 24 predicted proteins | sample 8027921 | NCBI WGS metagenome assembly JACLAB01 (sample SAMN15725117, study PRJNA655200) | protist metagenome | isolation source: fluorescence activated cell sorting (FACS) single amplified genomes of... | place: USA: West Boothbay Harbor, Gulf of Maine | collected 2000-07-19 | reverse complement strand
AGAAGCACCATTTTGCTCGAGCTATCACGAGAGCTTACGTCTCGTGTACTTAGCAACTAGGAAACAGTAGCTGCTGCACGTGAATCCAACTCTTCTTGCTCGAGCGACTCTTCCCTCAGTTTCAGCTACTCCCAGCAAGGTGAAAAGACGCTTGATATATCTCGCGGCAACTCCAGCTGATGAAGAATAAACAGCAGCGCACAACAACAAAGAGAGGTGTGACCTTACAATGTAGGTGGGGGAAACTCCATTTGCGAGTTCATTATAAAGCCTAATTCGGTATTCTTAGGTAGGAGGTTTGGTATTAATTAAAACCGGGGTGGTATGTTAGAGAACTAAATACAATTGTATCAACTTGTACAATGTTGTACAATTGTTCGCGTACAGTTTATATCCTATATTAAATGAAGCTAGTAAAACATGATGCCATCCTGGAGCCCCTGCAGGCACACATGCACGCAGAAGCAGTGGAGTTAAGCGCCAATCTGCCTGCTGGAGTTCGAGGAAGCACTGTCATCCGTCACTGAGGATAGCACAGGAGGAAAGATGACGACACCATGCAGACTGCCGCGGTGTGGAGCCCAAGTCTGCACAAGGGGGCTATTCTGGACGATTATGGCGCTGGCGGTGACGATATCGAGGGCTTACAATGCTGGCACTTCGTGGAAAAATGACTACGCCTTCGCGGCGCTGAAGGACGACGGATCAGTGGTAACGTGGGGTGATGGTACCAGCGGTGGCGACTCCAGTGCCGTGAGCAGCGACCTCGCCAGCGGCGTGGTCGTGGTGTACTGCACTTACTATGCCTTCGCCGCGCTGAAGGACGACGGATCAGTGGTAACGTGGGGTGATGGTACCAAAGGTGGCGACTCCAGTGCCGTGAGCAGTGACCTCACCAGTGGCGTGAGTTTGGTGTACAGCACTCTGTATGCCTTCGCGGCGCTGAAGGACGGTGGCTCTGTTATAACGTGGGGAGGCACCGGCGGCGACTCCAGTGCCGTGAGCAGTGACCTCGCCAGCGGCGTGAGTGTGGTGTACAGCATTCAGTACGCCTTCGCGGCGCTGAAGGACACCGGGTCTGTGGTAACGTGGGGTGATAGTGGAGGCGGTGGCGACTCCAGTGCCGTGAGCAGTGACCTCGCCAGCGGCGTGAGCATAGTGTACGGTAACTTCGGTGCCGCCGCGGCGCTGAAGGACGACGGATCAGTGGTAACGTGGGGATCTTCTAGCTACGGTGGCGACTCCAGTACTGTGAGCAGTGACCTCGCCAGCGGCGTGGTCGTGGTTCACAACACTGGCTCTGCCTTCGCCGCGCTGAAGGACGACGGATCAGTGGTAACGTGGGGTGATGGTAGCTACGGTGGCACCTCCACTGGTGTGAGCAGTGACCTCGCCAGCGGCGTGGACACTGTTTACGGCAGTGAATTTCACGAAAGTTTGTCTACTAGCGTCCATGACTATCGGGCGCCGCCCACGACTGCACCCACAGAGTACCCCACGACTGCACCCACAGAGTACCCCACGCCTATGCCCTCACCAGCACCCACCGATGACTCTAGCAACAGCAACCTTCTAGACGATTTGGCCGCTGGCACCGGGCTCGGTATAGGCATCGTCGTGGGCGTAGCCGTACTGGGAGTGGGCGTGGGGGTGTATATCTGCGTGAACGTGCGGGCACCTGCAAAGACGGGGAAAGTAGCGCCTCTGCTGTCCCTCAATGCGTCATCTGCGGGACAAGTAGTAGTAGGAGAGGAGGGAGCAGGAGCGATGACGGATGAGCACGATCATAGTGGTGGTGGTGGTGGGCCTACAGCGGGCTGGGCCAGACCTGCAGCGCCTGTGCTGGAGGTGGAGGGAAGCGTCAACGCCAGCAAGGAGGCAACAACGAGCACGGCTGCTTCGCGGAGGGAGCCGGCGCTACTGGCGAGGGACATGCGTGGCACGAAAAACAAGGTCGCTCCAAGTCCGGCTCACGACGAAGACTGAAGGTTAGTAGGGTAGGTATCCCTGCTGCCACTCATTAGCCAGGCGGCGTGGACTTACTGACAACAACGACCACTGGCTAGTTCATTTGATTTCTCATGTAAGGTATAATACGTACATATATAGACAGCTCTGCTGTTGCTATTATTTAGCCTGCTCCGCTGCGAATGCGGCCTTGCCGTGCCGCGACACAAACCGTGCATCTGCGCCTCGCAGCCCTCCTCTTTGCGTCGATACCCCCGTGCTGCTGCACAGCCCGTTGCGCTGAGAACGAGTGTTGCAGCCCTCCTCTTTGCATACTTCTCCCCGCCGCCGTGCACGCGGGCATTTGTTACCCTAGCGTTAAACAAAAAAACTTCTTCGGCGGCGGTGTACAAACTTGTATTGTGCATAAGAGTAAGAGTAAGGCAGGGATGATGATGATGCAATCTCTCGGATATTATCGTTTATCTGAATCGATGATGTTTAAGCTGGTGCTTCTCGTAGCTGTTCTGGCTATCACTGCCACTGCGTTGGTGCCTGCCCGTTTTGGGTCGCGTACCGGCGCCGTGCGCATGGCCGCAGAGCCTTGGTTCCCAAACTCGGTGACGAGCAACACCGTGTCCATGTCCACCCTTGAGTAAGTTCCACTGCATGTTTCGACCTTATGCTAATGTCCACTGAATGTGTATGAAGACCGTACTAACATCCTTTCACCCTGTACTCTTTTCGAAACCTTGCTGTTTCATCTCGAATTCACAAATTGCATGCTCTTTGAAAAAATCCTTATGAATAATAGTTCTACTTTCGCTTCCGCTACTGGAGCTGGTGCTTCTTCTGAGCAGGACTTCCTTGAGGCCGATCCCTACTTTGACCAGTCCAACATCCCTCTCCAGACCTTCAAGGCCAAGGAGCCTCACGTTGGAAAGATCATCTCCGTCAAGCGCATTGTTGGAGCTCAGGCCACTGGTGAGACTTGCGATGTCGTCATTGACCACTTCGGAAAGATGCCTTACTGGGAAGGCCAGTCATACGGTGTGATCCCACCTGGCATCAACCCCAAGAATGGCAAGCCTAACACCAACCGTCTGTACTCTATTGCCTCTACTAGATACGGAGACGATATGAAGGGAACCACCACCACCCTTTGCGTGCGTCGTGCCACCTACTGGTGCCCTGAGCTCAAGGCTGATGATCCCGCGAAGAAGGGTGTGTGCTCCAACTTTTTGTGTGATGCCAAGCCCGGAGATGAGATCAATCTGACGGGCCCTACCGGCAAGGTCATGCTCATGCCCGAGAAGAACCCCGCTGCTGACCTAATTATGGTTGCCACTGGCACTGGCATTGCCCCCTATAGATCTTTCATCCGTCGCCTTTTCGTCGAGAAGACCCCCGCAGGAAAGAACTACAAGGGCCTGGCCTGGCTCTTCCTCGGTGTGGCCAACACAGATGCCCTCCTCTACGATGCCGACTGGCAGAAGATCAAGGAGAAGAACCCCGAGCACTTCCGTGTTGACTACGCTCTCTCTCGCGAGCAGACCAACAAGAGCGGTGGAAAGATGTACATTCAGGACAAGGTGGAGGAGTACTCCGATGAGATCTTCGAGCGCATGGAGAAGGGTGCCCACATGTACTTCTGCGGTCTCAAGGGCATGATGCCTGGAATTCTCGAGATGATGGAGGGTGTTGCTAAGGCCAAGGGCCTTGTGTGGAAAGATGTCCTCAAGGAGTGGAAGGAGGCCGGCCAGTGGCACGTTGAGGTGTACTAAGTGTTCTTCTTGTCAAGACTTTTAATAATTTTGCTTTTCATCATACCACCTTGCTACGATCTACTAACCTAATACAGGTCTAAATCACATGCATTAATAATCACCCCATCCCTACAGAAAGAAACGCTGGTTAAAAGAATGAAATGAGGGTCCTAATTCAAAAGATTTACATTCATCAATACCTTAGATCGCCACGCCAATACTACGAGCCATAGCGGAGTAAACAGAAATCTCAATTTGAGCGGTAGCCTTCTCCTCAGAGCCATCGGCAGCGCTTGCAAGTGCCTTCTGTGCATCAGCCAACCCAGCCTTGATGGCACCCTCATCTAACTCATCTAAGGCAACAATCTCAGGGGCCGACACATCAGTGACAGACTCGGCATTAGTCAAAGCAAATCCTCCAGGCACAAAAAACTTCTCCTCGGTCCCCTATTGGCGTAGGAATATTGTAGAGTAAACAGTCGATAACATGATAAGTAAATATTGCGGAAGAGAGAGGAAAGTTAGCGTGATTGGATACATCATGAGCCGGTCAAAGAGAAATAACGAAGTCGACGAGCGGTACGTACCTCAGTGTGAATCACGCTCACCACGCCGGGCTTGAGCTGTGAAATAATAGGGCTGTGGCCCACGGTCACACCATATTCACCACTCTCACCGGGCAGGAGCACCTTATCCACGGTCTTGCCCTGGTAGATGTTCTCGTGAGGAGTACTAAGGTTCAGCGTCATTGCCGTCGCAGGGGCAGCATCGGAAAAGGCGCGAGCCGTGGCGACCGTGCGCGGGAGTCTACGAGCCAAGAAGTTCATAGTGTTTAGCTTGTGAACAAGACCTATAACAAAAAATCCCGAGTGAAACACCTTTTTGGTACCAATATTCACACACACACAAAATTTTATCCGCTGCGTAAAGAGGTTCTTCTCACTCTCAAAAGACTAAATACGGGACCACCTTCACTCACGATGCTATCTTCGTCTACTCCTTTCAAGATACATGGCGATGAGAACGTCTTAAGTTCTAGGAAACAATTGGGAGGCACCACTACTTCGAAGAAGCACTTCGGAGGCAAAGATGGTCTGTCCAAGACACCCATGGTCCCCAAAAGCTCCCGTAAAGCGCTTGGGTCTATATCTATCAACAAGAAAGTAGACCACGAAGGAGCTACTTTTGGAGGTGGCAAAGGAGGAGATCAGATATCGTCGTCTTCGAGCCGACTCAATTTCAATGTCTTGAAGAGCAGCAAGAAAGTCAACAGTGGTCCTTCCCTGGATGCTGCAGGAATGGTATGCTCGCATGTGACTCACGATTTGGATGCATACGATGCCACAATCAATGCAGCCTCCAAAATGAAAACAGTAGTTGTGCCTGCCACAGCGGTGGAAATGAAGTGTCCTTTCACTTCTGGAGAAGAAGCAGCAGATGAGAACTTTTGGGCATCATCAGCTAATATGGATTCTGGCGCACTTTCCCTTGGAGGATGCAATGACGACACAGGTGGATATTCCTTCGCCCCAGATACAAGCGAGGAAATCTGGTGAGATGAGTGCAAAGCCGATGGACGGATGCATGTTATCGTAAATGTGTCGAGAGTGTTTGAATGAACAGCCAGGAACTTAAAAAGAACATGTGAGTATTGGTATGACAATTGTGGTGCATTGAAAACAAAGAATATACAAAAAAAATCAAAACTAGTCGGTCCAGAGAAGTGTTTCTTGCACTAATTCAACGAGAGCCATGATGTACACATTTTGAGGCATGGCTTCTACGATTCTTTTGAGAATCTTGTCGATGTCACGCTCCTGCAGAGTAATTCGACAAAGAAAAGAGACTTGGGCCAAGTGTTGCACGAGAAGGAGCACTTGTTCAACAATTTCTACGCTCGCCATGTGGTTCTCTCCGCAGAAGAAGATCATGCCCGTCATGGTCCAGTCTGCGCTTGGATACCCAAAAGTCTCATTCAGCTTGACCGGCAGCTCAGTAGTCAACAAGTTGTGGTGCCACTTCTTGAATTCAGCACCAATAGCATTATCCGTGTCATCTTCCTCTCCTTCCTCTTCTTCCTCTTCTTCCTCGTCATCCTCGTCGTCACCGTCCTCAAACAAGTCTTGAATGTTTGATCGACTTAAGAAGGGCTGTCTCAATAGCATTCGCAACGACGTTAGCCCTAAATGTTGAATACTCAAAGATTGAGCGTGAATAGCCGTGACATGAAATATCACTTGGGCCCAATTCAGGTTGATCAATTCACGTAAATCAGAATACGCGGTCCTGACCATGTCTGACTTCCTTTTCTTCTCCTGTATGTCCTGTTCGTACCTTCTACTAACAGGAAGGTTTCGCTGGTGGATAAAACATGTCATAGCACCTTGCAAGCACTGCAATATACCGGTGGCAAGGAAAAAGTTACTAGATCTCATCGATGATATCTTCACACTGGCATGGAGAATCTTGATTATGTCAAAATTGAGGACTCCATAGTTGAGAACAGTCGTGGCCATGCGGAAACATTCAAATATTTCACTTTCGACTTCTTCCAAATATGCGACATCGTTTAGGTTGAATCCGCTCGACCCAGACAAACGAAAGATGTAAGTCGCGAGAGTGTTGTTGCAGAACTTAAGTCCGATGTCCATGAGATCTTTCGCTGCTGCAGAGAGGTTCTCTTCGACTTGACATCCCTTGAATGCGGACTGCAGGCTAGCATTGATAACACGCAATATATGCACAACCGTTGTGCTTCCAATAGAAAACAGGCCATTGTGTCCACCTACTAAGAATAAATCGTGATACTCGTTCCTATTAAAGGTTGCAAAGGTGTACCCTGAGGGGTTCTCAAATATTTGCTCTACTGATGACTTATCTTCGATAATTTCAGAAAGCGAGGCACTGCCCAAAGAATAAGACATACTCTCAATGGGGAAGATACCCAATTTCTGAACGTAGAATGATCTGCAATGGTGCATAATGCGGATCCAGTAGACCAACCGGTCGCGTAACATTTCATCAGAAATTCCACCTCCCCAGTCCCATTTCGTTCCATTTCCCACTTTCTGGCAATAACTCAGGTATAGTGGGGTATAAAGCAGGCTCGACAAAGCCTTAAAAACAGTGGAAATATAAATATTGGCATCCTCACCGTCGGCAAGGACGACTTTGTCTAGGACTTGCATCGCGTGACCAACTATTCTGACAGCTTCAAGAGAAGCAGTCAGTGTACGGTCCGATCCATCACAAATCTGCCCAGATGAGCAAGAAATTTGGACAACTTGGAGTACTTTGATCAGCTTCATTAACCCTAGAGAGAGGTTCCACAGCGAACGATGAGGCACAGGTCGCCCAGTTTTGTCATTATACTCAGTAGGTTCCGGCATGTGCCAGTTGAACTCATCGTCTAGAATTTCTTCGCCAATCTTGGAGGAGTAACTATTGATATCAATCTGTTCATATCGTCCTGATGCAGACACTGCAGTACCGATGTTCGTAGCTACCTGGTTTTGCAAGACCCACATATCATGATTCCATGCGACATCTTCCGCGGGAGTTTCCCGCCAATCTAACGTCTCAATGACAAAGCGCTTGGCAAACTTCTCCGCTCGTTCAATCAATTTTTGCCCGTGATTGCATACCCTTGATTCTCTCCCTTGCAAGAAGGATGTCAATTTGGTAATGTATCGCAGTCTTTTCTCTCGAAACGCGATGGCCTTTAACGCTCCATCTTCCATGGACATGAAAGCACATTCCAACTCTTGCCGCAAGTTATCAATGAACTTGGCTTGTTTCAGTAACAAAGCTTGTCTCTCCTTGCGATCGAAAGAGTGAATTTCACGACCCACCTCGTCCGATAATTTGCCCGAAGTTTCTTCTTGGAGATACTTCAATATTGTATGAAACGTAGCGATATCATTTCTGTTTCTCATGAACTGGGCATCGACTACACCGCCCTCCAGGGTGACGAGAGAACGACTCATTGTTGTTGGGAGCAGCTGGAGCAAAGGCCTTTCAATAGAAAAGATAAAGCAAACTTAGTGCCCGCTACTCAGTCACGCTCAACCCTAGGTATCAAGGCGTCAGATACACCACATTTTGCAGCCATCAGGCACTTCCTTGCTCACGACACTTGAAAAACGAGGTGCCATCTGTACATTTTTTGTCATAAAATAGAAATTGGGTATAACTCAAGGACTATGAGGAAGTGACGGTCCGTGTGCTGTGAATCATGAAACTCTATGACTTCTATATATTCAACAAGTCGGGGCGGTGCATCTTCCACGCGCAGTGGGATGCCAGCAAGGAGGTCCGGGACTTGAAGGAATCGAAGAAGCTTGTGTTTGGCATGACGTTCTCATTACGCAACTTGTGTGGCAAACTCGCACCGGACGGGTCCGAGAATTTGGAGGTGATGCGGACGAATAATTTCGCCATTCATCACTTCATGAGTGCAACAGGGCTGGTGTTCATCCTTAGCTCTGATCCCGCGTGTCCCAATCAACACAATCGACTCAAAGCCGTGTACGCTAATTTATTTACGGAGTACGTAAGCAAGAACCCGTTATTTGAAGGCAGTAATAGCGATCTAATAAAGTCCCCGATGTTTAAAGCCAAATTGGAGGAGTTGCTTGGCCTGCATGAATAAACTAGGTAAGGGAAGGATTTCATGAAGAGGGCAGCAAGCAATTGTTATGATTTGTAAGCGCATTTGTAGTTGGAAAATGACCATATGAAACATGTTATTACAAAAAAACTCAAAAAGCTCTGGCGAAAATGGCCATGTGGGTGGCTTGCTCCCCACTGTAGAAGCACTTCGTTCCCGAGGCTGGAGCTTCTTGATTGTGCTCGAAAGGATAGCACCGAATCGTCGCTTTGCAGTCAGTTTTGATAGCCTCCTCGTTAGACTCGTCGCATTTCCACGGCACGAGGTAGAATCCAGCACTCTCGATGTCACCGTCGCCTGCCTTCGTAATCATCGACTTCATGTCGTCGTACGAACTGAGGTGGAATGTCTTCCTCGCGAGCCTATCACGGGCCGCCTCCAAAAGTTGCTGGTGCATGAGAGATGAAGTGGATTGAATAAGCGAGACTACATCGCTACCTGTGGAAATTGTGCTCTTTTCTCCATTGTGACGGGTAGTGATCACTGCTACGTCGTTCTCGACATCTCTGGGTCCTATGTCGAGCCGGATGGGGACCCCCTTCCTCTCCCATTCGAAGTATTTAGCTCCAGGTCGCATATGGTCTCTATCGTCTACCTTGACACGGACCCCGGCAGCTTTGAGAGCGCCATAAATTTCATCAACCTTCTTCCGCACTGAATCAAGCTCTTGCTTGATAGGGACAATGACAACCTGCAGTGGTGCCACAGGCGGAGGCAGCACTAGGCCTTTATCATCCGAGTGAGTCATCACCAGTGCACCCAGAAGACGAGTGCTTACACCCCACGATGTCGCCCAGACCAGCTCGCGGTCTCCATTTTCACTCTGGTAGAACACATCGAATGCTTTGGCAAAGTTCTGGCCCAGAAAGTGAGAAGTGCCCGACTGGAGAGCCCATCCGTTCTGCATGAGAGCTTCGATTGTCAAAGTATCGTCGGCACCTGCGAACCGTTCGGCGGGCGACTTGTTTCCTTTCACTACTGGTATCGCCAGCATATCTTCACAAACAGCAGCGTACATATCCAGTGCCGACCGCGCAGTACTCATGGCATCGGCTTTGGTGGCGTGCGCAGTGTGTCCCTCTTGCCACAGAAATTCTGCAGTCCTCAGAAAGGGCCGAGTGCGGAGCTCCCAGCGCACGACATTTGCCCACTGGTTGATCTTGAGAGGTAGATCACGATAAGAATTAATCCACTTTCCAAACATGTGCCATATGATGGTTTCTGATGTCGGCCGTACAATGAGTGGCTCCTCCAACACTGAATCCGGATCTGGAATCAGGTCATCACCAGCTTCATTCGCACACAAGCGATGGTGCGTCACTACAGCGCACTCCTTGGCAAACCCATCCACGTGCTCTGCTTCTTTCGAGAGGAAAGATTTCGGTATGAACAGCGGAAAGTACGCATTGCTTGCTTCCAACTCATTTGTAATGCGGTCATCCAACTCTTTGCGGACGGCATCCCAAATGCCCATTCCCCACGGTTTAATGACCGCACATCCACGGACAGGACTAAGATCGATGAGGTCTGATTCATACACAAGATCATTGTACCAAGCAGAGTAATCCTCAGCTCTAGGAGTGATCCTTGTCGAGCCTCCTGCACCAACAGACTGTTGCTGTTGTTTCCCCTTCCCTGAAGCATTGGAGGGAGTCTTTTTCTTCGTGTCCGACGTCTTTATATCGTATGGCTCACCCGTTGCTACTTCAAAAGAGTTCTTAAGGTCTAATAGTGTCTTCACCGCAACTTCTATTTCCTCCTTGGCCCCGTTGTCTGCTTTCAAAGCACGCACCTTGTCCCCGGCTGCAATAATCTGCGACTTGATGTCCTCACCGGCACTCCCTACTGCCGATTTCGAGGCGCTAGCCGCCTGGTGCAAGCGCATATGGCTAATTGTGTGCACATTCGGGAGGATTCTGCTCGAAGCAAGACTGAAGTGTGACGTCCTCCGATTCACGCCCTTAAAGAACCCACCAAGGTGGTGCGACCGAGACAATTGGAATATTATAGCCATAAGAAACACGAGTCCTCCTTGCACCACTCCCATGAGTACAGGGAACCACAAGATCAACACTTTCTTGACTAAGGTTTTGAGGCTTTAATATTAATAGTACCGAAAGTGTAAATTGGTTCACTGGAGCACGAGCATTATGTCATCATCGGCGTCATCGCAAAAGATGCTTTATCTTGACTGGGACTGCACCCTGACCGTGAATCACATGTACCACTTGCTTCGGCCTCTCCGGAAGAGCCACAATGAAACCTCGATGTGGGGGAGTATTGGCGTGAAGGAGAAAGACAGAGTTCAGAAAGACAAGGGTTTCAAACACGTTGTGGCTAGGCTGCACGAGCAATACGCGCTGTGGGGGCGCAAGGACAACGAGGCGTTTCAGGAACTGCAAGAATTGACGAGGTCGAGCCAGCCTCTAATCGATCGGGAGGATGAGTACGAGAGCCTTATCTATGACCATCTGCAAGTGCATCTGTTCGGCGATGAGAACAGGAGGAGAACACTAGACGGATTCATTGTATCTATGAGCGCGAAATGCCGAGGGGTGTGTATCCTCACGAAAGGATTGGCAGGCTGTGTGTACAGTGCCATCCTAAGCTACTTCGATCACTGGTTGCAGCTTCCCAACTTAAAAATCGTAGACTACGCTGGCCAGGTCATGGAGTTCTCCAATGGAAAGGCGTCAATGAAGCTGAGTTATCTGAATGCCCGCGTGAAGCCGAAACTCTCGCAGGTGTGTGAAATGGAGTTCTCCAGCAATGCCGACAAGGAGCGCACTTGTGCCTTGATAGATGATAGTTTCGAGGAAGAGATAGACCGAGTGTATCTCACGTCGCCGGCACTGAAGAAGCCCAAGTTCACCTTTTACAATGTGGACTTGCCCCTAGCAGACGGCAGCCGCGTCCTCCACCTGGGGCTCGGCGGCACCCTGCGCAATGGGGACGGACTGACAGTCCAAGATTTCACGTACCTTGAGCAAACAATTTTGGGATGTTGAAAAGAGTAGAGATTTGATTTGTCTAATTGTACTTTGATTGAAGAATGATCTGTATCTATATTTTCATACATATGGATTCACTTAATACAGGGAGAAGGAGCTGGCTCCTCCAGGGGGTGCGACCACGCGGGTGGAGGGCTTATTCTTATTCTCGGGGCCGAAGTTCTGGACCAGGTGCTTGCTATCGTGATTCTGCTGCTCAGCTCTTCTGGCGACAGGGGGGTTGAATGCGACTGCAGCAGGAGGCTGGAAATCAGCCATAGTCTTGACCACTCTCCTTGTGGGCTTCTGAGGCTCCTCATACCCTCCCCCAAAACCGAGATTGATACTAGTCTTTCCACCAGGGGGAGCATGCAGTCTCGTGCTGCTTCGCTCTAGAATGGCCAGTGAGGGAGGGAAACAGCGTAAAGGGCAAGCAAGCACACATATACAGTGTGTCAAAGGAGAATTGAAGGAGAGGTTAGTGATGAGGCTGTACACAATGGAAATCAAAGGAGTGCACAATAATATTCTGTCAGGTACAGGCCACATACCTATATTCATGTCAACTGACTTTAGACTGCTCATTGTTGCTATATGGATGATCTCTGGTGATATTACTTTTTGATCAAATGAACTTGCGGGCCGAACCGGGCCGAACCTTCGCCTAACCTATCAAATGTGTTCCCTATATTTGACTATATAGTGGGGTGAAGAGGAGTCACACAGCATTCTCCTTTCAACACGACGCTCCTTTGCCGCATAGATTGAAGCCTTTACAACATTATACTCTATCTCTCTTTCAATCCATCGAAAATGAAATGTACATCATCCGAGTCAGCCCTCCTCCTCCGGCTTGTTGCCCTCGGCCTTGGTTTGTGCATGATGATGGCTCCGGTGCATTGTTTGAAAGTGAGAAGTAGCCAAAATGCACTATTATTCGGTGCAGCGGATACTGCAGCAATGCATTTATTCCAAGATGTGAAGAAACGAGTTGTCAATGGGGCTGTGGTGGCTTTGATTTCAACATCCTGCGCTGTGGCTGCGTGTATATGTCCGGAAGTCGCGTCTGCTGCCGACAGTAAATGGACAGATCGCAATCGGTTAGTTTCCGAGACGTGGAGGGCTGTGGACGAGAACTTCTTGGACAGAACTTTCAACAAACAAGACTGGTTGAAAATGAGGATGGATGCCGTGAAGCACCAGTACAACAGCGATGACGAGGTGTACGAGTCATTGAAAAATATGCTGGGCAAGCTCGGGGATAGGTACACTCGCTACCTGCCCCCAGCCCAATACTCTGCTCTCATGAACAGTGCTACGGGGGATGTCACTGGTGTGGGCCTTGAGTTGGCCCTCCTGGAAGATGGATCAGTCCAGGTCAATAATATAGCGGAAGGATCTCCTGCTTCTGCTCTGAAGGCTGACAAAGAAACCGACAAACAGGTGCTCCCAGGCGACATAATTTTGAATGTTGATGGAACACCGGCATTGGGACTTAGCGCTGAAGAAGTTGCTGCTCTGATACGCGGGAAAGACGGAACCAAGGCAACTCTAGAGCTATCTCGTAGCAGCAGTAATGAAAGTGGTGCGAAGAAGAGGACCATTAACATATCTGTGATGAGAAAGGCGTTCAAACTGAAGGGAGTGGAATGGTCCAAAGACACAATAAATGGAAAAAAGGTAGGAATGATCGGCATCAAATCATTCTCTACACAAACGAGGGATGAGGTAGTCAAAGCGATGGAAAGTATCGAAAAAGGCGACGATCTGGACTACATCGTCGTGGACATGCGAAATAACGGTGGGGGGCTTCTACAAGGCGGCATACAAGTCGCGAATTTATTTCTTCCACCCGGTAAAATCGTAGTGTATGAGGTCGGGAAAGATGGAAAGCCTCGTGCGCAAATGACCTTGCCCGACGGGGTACCCTCAGCCGATACTCACCTCCCCGATCTCGACACGAAACTGTTTGTTCTGGTAAATAAAAACACCGCATCCGCTGCAGAAGTACTTGCAGGGTGCTTTAAAGATCTGGGTCGCGGTACACTTGTTGGTGAAAAGACTTTCGGCAAAGGAGTCATCCAAAACCTGCAAGAGATACGAGGCGGAAGTGGCGTAGCCGTGACAATTGCAAGATATGAGACCCCAAACCATAACAATATTAATAACATAGGTATCGAGGTCGACAACAAAGTCGACTGTCAACCATCGGATTCTATTCCCGTATGCGCTGCAAAATTTATATAAAAGTGTTATTTTATACGTCAATGTGTGTCCGTAATCTAATCTAGTCTAGTCCCAAAGGGGTGAACCACACTAAGCTATAGCGTTCTCCAACAAATGGTAGTGTACTGTGGCGCTGTCCCCATCCATCGAACTCATAGGGTTTGTATCGAATGTCCTCAACTTCATATTCACATTGCAGTTCGCCGCCAGAGAAATCACCCAACGCGACAATTGAGCTTTTAGTTTGCCCAGATCCTGCACCAGAGTCGCGATGGAATTTAAACTGTGCATGCCGGTTGATAGCTATGGTCGTCGAGGGTTTTCTCTCGGGTTGAATAATCTTCTCCAAGTCAAAGCAGGCCTTCGCAAGCTCGGGAAATAATTCATTTCCTTTTGGTTGCGCTTGATTGGCAGGGAATGCCCCCACAGAAAATGTACCTCCTCTGCCTCCGAACTCTACAAGTCCGGAATTAACCATGACCTGCTTACGCCCAACCGAAGTCTGTGGCCACTTGCCGGAATTATCAGCTTCGCGCAAAAGTGTTAATACTTTGGCGTATTGCGCTCTGACGTGGTCTGGTAGATCCTTAGGGATATCGATGCGATCTTTCTGGATGGATACCAGATCCTCTGTGGTTCTGCATTTCAGTTCCATGGCCCGTTCTGCATTAGCGACCATTCTTGCACAGTTTGCTTGCATTTCAGTCGCCCACGTTTGCTTCAGCACATCTCTCATTTCCTTTGTAGACATGATATGATTGTGCATCTTGGTTGTGAAAGCTTCCATTCTCTCGATATTCTCGTCGTCCGTCTTTGTCCTAGCACCCTTCGGAATGCGCCGTGGGTCGAGGAAAAATTTCTTGTCTACGTGCTTTGCCTCAAACATTGGATACTTGCATTCCGCAATGTACAGTGCTGTTCCTGGAAGCGATGGGAGGTCGCATATGAATTCGAAGCCCTCCTGAACTTCCTTAGGTCCGAGCAGATCAGGATGCAATTGCTCAAGATGCTTCTCCTTGGGGACATCAATCTTGATTCTTTTCTTTTGCCTTTGGTTGTCGTCTCCATCAGAGGACGCAGCACCAGCAGCACTCTTCTTCTTAGCTGCCTCCACCTCACTCTTGTAAGGGGCCTTGTAGACAGCGAAGTCGAAATACTTGATAGGAAGCCACCCACGAGCGAGCGCGATTGAAAGCCCCAGCATGCGTCTGATCTGACCTCGAATAAAGTTGTCTCCACTCACACTGAACACGATCCACGTTTCGCTTCCTTCCGTATCCGTAACCGACCCTTTCAGAGAGTCCTTGTGGTACAAACGATCAACCACTCTCAGCGCAGACGAATCGTCAGGACAGGCGCCTCCAGACAGGAAGTTGTGAAAGAGCAAGTAGCGGCCGTGGAATTTCTTCATGATGGCTTTCAAGACTCTGAAGAACTTGACCCGGTCCATCCCCTCCTTGGACGTGGTATCAAAATCCTCCTTAAGGACGCTTTGGTGCACCCTTTGCTTCCACTTGGGGTTCTCGTTGTACTCTTTCGACTCGATTAGATACGATGGGACCATGGCATACTCCTCATCCGTGCTAGGGAGGACCGACTTCAGAGGCAAGATGTACTCATATCGGCGCTGATTGCAAGACTGATTCGCGGAAAAATCCCCTCCTCCACTGCCGGGGAATATCTTGCACATGAAGCACTGGATCCAATGGGGCAAGGCACCATTCAACTTCGCCAGCCACACATCTTCGGGGCCAGGGTGACACTCCAGTACGAACACAAACAGGTCACTCAGCCCGTGAGCGGTGCGCTCTAGAGCATTAGGGGCAGTTGCTCTATCGTGAGATCCACGCGAATATGACTTAGGCAGCACGTTTGCATCACTACTGACATCCTGCTGCTGGCTGAGGACCAGAGACCCAAACACTTTCTGGATAGTGTTAAACAGTGTGGATTCAACGCGACGCTTTGTTGACGCACTCTCATGTTCTACATCATACCTCGCCGTGCTATCTGTGATGTCCTCGATATCTACGCTTTCATCGCTGATCCAGCCAACTGTCACGGCAATTCGGACTGGCTTCTTCCTCGTGTTGTCTACGATGCCATGGTCGGCCTCCAGGTGCTTAAAAAGCTTCGTTTTCGACTCAAAACTGCCCTGGCACAAACTGCACACGGTCGGAACCGGCACAGTTACTCCTTCGTTCTGCATAGCTGTACTAGGGCGTCCAAATCGCCACACTTTCAAAAATGCGCCATTTTGTTTCTCAGAACGGTTTTCTGCTTTTGCCGGAAACGATTCAATGGTTTGAGGGGCACCTTGTGCGTTTTGTGATATAGCATAGAGATAAACGGAGAATGAAGTCTACTGGAGGAGATCCACGCCAGCAGGAGCTTCTGGATCTGCAGAGGCAGTACCGCCACATGGAAATCAACCGCCGGCAGTACGCCGAGGAGAGTCAATCTCTCCTGCGTAAGCAGCAAGGGACAATAGACAAGCTTCGTAAAGACAACGACGGAATCAAGGCGGACATTGCTCTGATTATGAGAAGCTCCAATCGCCCAATGGGTGCGAGCGAGCAGGAGAAGCTCTCGTCGTTGCACGATAGCGGTGATAAATATGCGAATGCGATTGACTTCGAACGCAACAATATCGAAACGATGGAAGAGCAGATTGCGATTATGAAGCAAAAGCTCCTGCACCAAAGGAGGGCCATGGGAGGAGTGAACGCCTCCAAAGATAACCATCAAATGATCCAGAAGCAAATACGCATTTTGGAGAATCGTTTAGAGAAGGCACTGGTCAAGTTCAACGAGGCCATATCCCAGAACAAGAGTCTTCGAGACAAAATCGACGACCTACGAAGGGAGAGAGTGGTGTTTGAGAGTATCTACAGGAAGATGGAGAGGGAGCTCCGCGAGAGGAAACAGAAGATGGCCGAGATCATCGAGCTGTCCAACCAGTCTTACGAGCAGCGTGATGCCTACCAGATGGAGGTCGCGGCCGTGGAGCAGGCAAACCGCAAGGAGCAGGAGGAGTTTGAGGAGCAGATGCTAGAGCTGGGGCGCATGTTAGAAAATGAACTCAAGCTGCCGGCACCCGGCGCGGGCAGGAATCGCCCCGCTGGGGATGGCAAAAGCATGGGTTCGAGTGGCAAGGGTGGTGGTGGCGATAGTCCTATGAAAAGCACCTGGGGGGCCAATACTCTATCCACCGACAACTCGTTCGAGCGCGTGCAGAACTTCGAGGAGGCTTTCAACAAAATCAAGATGGCCACTGGAATATCGGACGTGGAGGGCCTGGTCAAGACGTTCATCAAGAACGAGGACCACAACTTCTCGCTGTTCAACTATGTGAACGAGCAGAACAACGAGATCGAGAAGTACGAGGAGCAGATACAGGCGTTGAGGGAGGAGGAGCGCAAGTTCGCCCAGGAGAGCGGCGACGACGCTCATCAGCACAAGCAGATCTTGAAGGAGCTAGAGGCGAAGCTGGCATCCACGGAGAGCATGTCGGAGAAGTACGAAGTGCGTTGCCAGGACCTGCAGAGGATGGTGGAGAGTCTCAAGAGAGGCCTGCAGAGTATCTACGAGAAGCTGGATATCCCCATGACCGAGGATGCAGAGGTAGACGCTTCGGCCGCCGGGCTGAATGACGCCTCCGTGTCCGAGACCAACATGGTGCACTTCCTGGGCATCATTGAGCAGAAGTCGAACAAGCTCCTGCAGGTGTACTCGGACATCAAGAAGACTGCCACGCTTCGCAAGACGCAGAAGGACAGCGCGGATGGTGTCGCGACGCTAGCGTCTGTCCTGGGCGTCGGGCCCAAGGTGCAGCGCGGGCAGGAGCTGCTCAACGTCAACCCCCCCAAGGTGGAGGAGTACCAGAGCGAGGATGAGGATGAGGACGATGACGACGAGACGCGACCTCTCACTCGTGACGAACTCAAGATCCGCACGCTGAACAGGCTCCAGCGTCGTGGTGGAGCTGCCGGCAAGAAGAAGAAGACAAAGAAATAGATGAAGAGAGTTTGATTGAGTGAGAAATTGAATGGTATGTTTTTGTACATCATGTATATCCCACATCTGCCTAATGGAAATGATTTGTGTACCACACAGCGCTTGTCACCCCCTTATAATCACATCGCATCAATTTGTGACTGGCACAAAAACGTCGACTTCCCACACCTTCTTGGACTCAGCCCCCGACCCCGAAAAATTTATCAGTTCGAAAAATGGAAGGGCAATCCCGCGAGCGAGTCGGTTTTTCACAGTCCCTTCTTGTGATATCACCACATCGACTGTACTGTCAAGTAATTGCTAGATGAGTATGGGCATCGATAGAGTCAACACGCACAGTTTAAAGGCCCGATAGAGGAAAATTTCATTGAGCACTATGGATGCGGAGACTGACGGCAAGACTGTAGAGATATGGATTTTGGAGGAGCAGATTCCCGACAACTATCTTATTAAAGTCTTCGCTGCTAAGATGGAGCGAGCGCACGCACACGGGGTGTGGGTGATATGCGATCATCAATTCCACGAGAAATCCAACAACCCGAAATGGAAAGGGTTTCAGAAGATCTTTCGGATGAAATACAAGCCCACGAAGTTCAAATTTCAGCACAAGATCGTTATGAATAGCAGCAACGAGACGGACAGTGACCCCGACAACTGGGGACACGTGCAAAATGTCCTGAATCTTATCTGCGAGGAAGAAGTATTTGTGTCGCACAGGAGAAAGAAGAAGAGGTCAGGTGCGACTGGGCGCAAAAGTGCATTCTAAATGTAGAGCGTGCCAGCAAGTTTGTCCCTGATTTGTTCTTGTTTGTGTCGATGTAGAGGAAATGAAATGAATGATTATAACTTGTTCGATTTCTCCTGCTGATGATGCTTGGCGGCGAGGATCCTACTCACGGAGAGGTCCATGCCGGTCTCCACCTGGAACGCATTCGTGCGCTTGATCTTCCCCCCGTAGTAACTGGCAGGCTGCTGAAGCGCCTCCGTGCTGTCGAGGTCTTCCATGTTCAGCTCGAGGTCCCGCGGAGCGCCCATTCCGCTGACGAGGTACGAGTGGTCATCGTCGTCTGGCTCGAGGGAAGGGCGGTTCGCGTCTACCGTGGCTGCATTTGGCTGCGGGGGAATGACATGGTGGCTGAGCTTCTCTCGGGCAGCAGGAGCAGGAGCAGCAAGATCAACGGGAACGGAAGGGAGGGCTGTGCCCCCGGCAGTAGTAGCGTCGGTGCGCTGCTGCTGCCTCTCTGCTGCGTCGAGGCGATCGAGCATGGAGACAATGCCATCCCGTGTCTCCGGGGGGATCCTGCGACGTATCTGCCCCTTGAACTCTTCGAGGGCGCTTGCGTCCATGGAGGACATCTCCAATGACTGCAGGTTCATCAGGATCGTCGTGGCCGCCATTATACACTGGTCCACTTTGCTTGATCCCATCAGTAGAGGAAAGGTCTGTTTGACCTGCTCCATCTTATCCTTGGCCTGGGAGATGAAGCCGGGGGAGAAGCCGCAGATCTCTGCCATCGCCACTCCGTAGCCGTGCTTTATGTCACACGGGCCGTGGCTCACCACGTGCAGGAACTCCAGCTTGTTCTCCAGGTCAGTAGCGAGGTGCAGGTTGCGCGCATTGGGGTACATGTGCGCCAGCATGGTCAGCTGGGGGAAATGCGTCACGAAGAAGGTGAAAGCCCCCGAGGATATCAGCTCCTCTGCGACAGAGAAGGCAATGGAGATGCCGTCGAGTAAACCAGTCGACTTGCCCAGCTCGTCAATGACGACGAGGGAGGAGGAGGTGACGTTCTGGAGGATGTAGCTGGTCTCCCTCATCTCTCCGTCGAAGCTGGACACGCCGTGCTCGATGGACTCAGCGCTGCCCATGCGTGAGAGGATGCGATCTCGCAGATTTATCTCGCACTGGACAGCGGGGACGAACATGCCGACTTGCGCCATCACCACAATCAAAGCAATCTGCTTGATATAGAGGGTCTTTCCGCTCCCGTTGGGGCCGGTGACGACTTGGAAGCACCCATCCTCTGAAATCGAGATATCATTCGGGACGTAGGGTTTTGAGAGACTCGCACCTCGCGCTTTCGCCGAAGTAGAGCTGATGATGTGCCGAGCCTTGGTCACGACCATGGCGCCCTCCGCCTTCAGAGTCGGTCTGCAGAACGGCTCTGAAGAAGAGGTGACCACATTAGCGAAGCCGCCGAGCATGTCAAGGAGTGCTACACCATCTGCAAGTGAATATAGCGCCTCAGAATTGGCTCTAGCCACCATGTGGGCGCCTTGCAGGAGCTCTGACGTCAGGTTCAAGCAATTGGTCGTGGACTCGACTGCACGGCGACTAAGAGTGCTAATTTCTGCAGTGGTGCAGCTGATCCATTTCTTGTTCTGAATTGGCTGGATGAACTCTTCCGGGAGATGTGCGCTGTCTGTGAGGATGTGGAGGTAGTAGCCTCGATTGGGGCTGAAGTTTACCTTCACCGGGACAGACAAAGACATCTCGTAGGCCACAGCGATCGCTTCGATGCTGTCGACACTGTCGATGAGAAGCTTCCTGGCTACGTCGAGCACCTGGCTTAGACCTTCCTTGACTGCGAAGCACTCCTGTTGGCGCATGGCATAGGAGTTTTTGTGGTATGATGCCTCTTCGGTGATGATCTCGTTGATCGCATCATGGATCACTGTCATCGACGGGTCAGTGAGAGTGTCGACTATTGCGTGCAGAAGATCGTGGGAGCGGGTGCTGATATCGTTGTTGTTGTCGCCTCTCACATCAGAGTCTCGCTCGGCAAGTTCTTGTTTGTGCTGCAAGCTGTCACGAAGAATATGAACTAGCTCCTCAGACTTTATGATTACAGACTTGAGCATGAGCAAGGTGTCAATGTCCTTCCTCGTGGACTTGATGCCAACCTTGTTTTGAACGACGCAAAGCCCCGAGAGCATGCTATCCAGATCAGGGAAGCTTCGCAGTATCTTTGAAATTGAATTGTAGACGTGACTTTGCTGCATAAGAAACTCAACCGTATCCAATCTCGTATCCAATGTAGCCATCTCGTTGATAGGCCGTAGAAGATTGGCGCGCAAGAGGCGCTCTCCAATCTTCGTTTGTGTGCGATTGATCGACCCAAATAGCGAATCGTGCTGATTGCCATCTCTGACGTTGCCAATGATCTCCAAAGCAGTCACAGTGCGGCGATCTATGCTCATGCGGTTCTGCTGACCAGACAGGAAGCAGAGCTTCAGGGAGTTTTCTGCGAAAGAGATCCCTTGCACCGTCTCCACGTACCGAATGAGGCAAAAAGACGCAGCCAAAACAGTGTACTTGGCCATTAAGCCAGAATCAACTCTGTTGATACCAGAGACAATCTTTTTGAGCAGTTCTGCGCCACGATCTTGGTCAAAGAGACTGCGAGTCAGATAGACCACTCTCGCATTGCTGTCATCATCAAACATAGCGCTGATCTTCTTCGAGAGGACAGTATTCTTGGTGCCGTCATGAAGAAGAATCTCATCAGGGTCAGCCAATGCAAGGGAATTCAACGTTTCACCGTAAGTGTGGCTGTCTGGGATCACGTAGATGTCCATCTGAGAAATTTGCCCAAGATTGATTTTTGCCAGGCATAACTCCCTCGCCCGGTTCTCGGCGATCGCGATGATGGTCTTGCTGATCGAGGATTCCTCCTCACCTTCCTCTTTGCCCTTACTCATGCTCTGATCGATGAGATAACAGCCTGTTAATGGGTGCCCTCTCCTGCGGATCCCGTAATTTCACGCAATTTCGGATCACAAAAAGTGATATATAGGGGTTTCATGGTCAGAGTGATGTCTAATACTCCTGAAGGGTAAGATTATGGAAATAAGAAGTCTTGGTGCATCCACGAAATAGTCGAATGTGTGAGAAGTGATTGAATGGAGCGAAAATTATCAAGCGCCGATCTTAAGCACTTCGTGAACGAAGGGTTCCTTCGTGTGAGTGGGGCTATTGCCGACTGGAAAGTCGAGAATTGCCTAAGAAAGATCAATCACACCTTGGGTGTGCCTGGCTCACTCTCCAGCGGTGGAGCCCAGCGGAACCTTGGGAAACTTGACGGAGGGGTGAGCACTTCAGAAGAGGTGAAAGACCTCTTGGTTGGAGAGGGAAGTGCAAAGTGGCTTTGTGATTTATTTGCGCGAGACAGCAAAAAAATCAGTGATGACACATGGTGGTGGTCGCATGTTAGTGCGCAAATCGCCATTCGTTTCCCTGAGCCACCTGAGAATTTGTACAGACTGCTTGCGTTGACAGAGATAGTGGCGAGAGGAGAGGCTTGGCATACTGATGGTCTGCGCAGGGGAAAGAATCATCCGTTTTCAGTATTGCTAGGCGTCGCGTTGAGTGACTGCACAGAAGAATGGCAAGGGAACTTGCTAGTCTATCCTAAGAAACACCATGTCATCCACAAATGCCTGTCGAACACCGACTCTCATGGATTTGATGCGGAGATGTTGAGCTCATTACTGGGACACACTGCCCATGATATGAGGAGAAACGATACAGATACTGCAGCAGAAGTTGATGAAGGATCCGAGTCTGACCAGCAGCACGACAACATGCCTCCTTTGCCCCCAATAGGCGCACCGCGATGCTTGCTGCTCAAGAAAGGAGATGTGGTTCTCTTGCATCCAGACCTCCCGCACAGCGGAGGCGCCAACTGGGGAGCCAACATCAGGATGATGGTGTACTTCCGTATTACATTCACAGACGGCGAAGGTGCTATCGAGGGGCACTTGCAGGACCCCTTCCACGACTTCAGCAGTGAACTCAGAGACATCTACCAACAACGCGAACAGTAGTTTCCACGACAATAACGTAAACAAAGATACACTCTTCAATCAATCATCTCATCATCTCTCGCTCACTCATCTATTTGCGCTCATATCCCAAAATTATGTCCTCCAGATCCTGGTCATTCTCTAACTGCTTCTGCAATTTCAACATGGCAGCAGCAGCATCGTCATCCGCCTCCAACTCGGCAAGGAGCGCATCACGTGTGGCTTCCAATTGATCTTTGCCTGTGTATTGTTTGCCTAGATTCGTGCTTTGCATCTGTGCCACTTCTGCGTTACTAAGCAATAGGTTGCTTGTAAAGGTACTGCTACTAGAGTCTCTTGAGTCGTCACTCTTTTTTTCATCATTCGATCTTTCCATCAAAGCCTTCAGTCGCATGTACCCAAGGTCAGTGCTCAACGCGTTTTGTTCTGCATCCTGATCGGCGACCTTAGATTGGCCCGATGACAGCTCTTGGTTAATAAACGCGACAAGTCGGGCACTACTTTTGTCGCTGTCGCCATCGTTATCAAGCAAATTGGAAGCGAAGTTTGACGACATCTTTTGCGAGTTGTTAATGCGCCAATTCGACAAATCTCCAAGGGCGCTGTCCATGTCCTGCACTGCGCTATTATGGTAACGGACCCGCTCCGTCGTTTCCTTGTCGCCCGTGACGTAGAGAGGAATAGCACCATCACCTTCATCAGATGGGAAGATCTCCTGCTGCACCTCCGTGTCAAGTATCTTCGCGTGCATTAGATTCTTCCTTTGGATGCCACTTCCCCGACTAATATGACCATCTTGCTTCGCCCCAGTGCCCTTTTCCAGGTCGGTCAAGAACTCCGCCATCGATTATCAACCTTGGAGGATCCAAATGAAGCAGTTGAAGAAAGAGCGGTGTTTTAGGGTCAGAACGAGACAATAGTTTATCTCACTGATTATATCAATAGGTAATACACCAAATGAAGCGCTCACACTCTATGGGCACCAACAGACTACTCCTTCACCCCACATTCACCTCAAATGCACTTTTTGGGCGGACAGGCAAAAAAGGTGTCCCGTACCGCTTCTAACAAAGTTACCAATACTTGAGCGTGTGTGAACCCTGAGTGCCCCAACGGATCTCGTTCGGAGTCTTTCAGTGGCTGCCCTCCCACAAATTACCGAGACTGGTTGAGATTTAGTCTTATCATGTCCAGTAAAGCCGATAAAGCAGCAAACGCCGCCGCGAGCGGACTTGGCATCCAGGGGCGCAGCAAGGGTAGAGGGGGCAAATCCAAGAATACCAACTCTGCAGCAACCCCTGCAAGTCCCGCCAAAGCAGCTAGTACAGCTACTTCGGGCAAAGCAGGAGACGATCAGGGTGGAGCTCAGGTAAGTTCCCTTGTTGACTATGGCCTTCGACGCTCTGCGGAGTGGACAATCCCTGAACTTCTTTGAACATCTCTACACCTTGACAGTAAGACTAACTTTTATCTCTCTCTTCATTCCCTTCACGTACCTACGTGCTTCTATGCTAAACTTTCCGAACCAAACAGAACAAAGAGTTGATTGAAGCCAAAGAAGCAAGAATTAAGATTCTCAAGGATGCTGGTAAATCCTGGGAGATGATTGGTGCTAAGTTTGATCTCAAGTTTTCATTTGGTGGAAGTACGTTGACTTGCGATTCTATATCTTCGTTTCCTGGTCCTCCCAACGCAAATAGTGATCACGATTACAGTGACCGACTCATTTACCGTGTTGGAGCCCAAGTATGCATCCATGATGTGGAGAATGGGGAAAAGTATTTCTTGAAACAAAGACCTCAATCGTGTACGTCGATTATTCATGTGGCGACCGATACGAAGTTCAACTTCGTCAGCGTTTGTGAGGCCATAGGATCACCTGAGGATGATGAGAATTCCGCTACGCAGCTTTCAGTATACTCTTTGAAAGGTGGTAATGAGTGTGTGGCAACATTGATATATCCCACAAAGTCTCGATTTATTGGCTCGGTATTCGCTAACGGCTATTCGTCCCGTCATGTCGTCGCATTGTGCAGTGGCCCTCAGCATGAGATAGTGGTGTGGAATTGGGAAACCAAGAAAATCGTCAAGACCGTCCCCATTCCTGACGACTCCACCCGCATCAGATGCGCACCCAGTAACCATCTGATGTTGACTACCTCCGGCAAGCATGGACTTAAGGTGTATTATGGGTCCGGGGACAACACGTCGAATATCAACTTACTATCTGCTGCCTCCAGCCCCAACGAGCGCATCGAGGACCACTGCTGGTTGCCATCAGGAAACGGAATTCACAAGATGGTGGCTCTCACGTGTGTAGTTGATCCTAACGAAGGGCATGGCAAGTACCACCACCATCGTCGTCAGTATATGAAGATCTTCGAGGGCAGAGATCAACAGGAGACAAATGACCAAGCTGGTGGCAAGAACAAGAGCCCAGTAGGCGCCCCGATCCTTCTCGAATGTCGCCAGACCGTTGCTCTCAAGTTGAACGATAACAACGACTTGCACTTTACCTGCGTGACATCGACACAAAAGGGGTTTTGCTTTGCTGGTAGTGATGGCCGTGTCTTATTCTACGAACGAACCGATGATAAGAGGGAACCTTATATTGAAGTGAAATCCCTCTCCCTTGGCGAGGAGCATCACATCTGTGGCATCAACCTGCTTCCATCCGAAGGCATTGTGGCCGCTATGACTTACGCAGGTAGACTGCTTTCTATTCCTACAGAAATGAATATCCGCCCTCAGTCTAGCGAGGAGGGGGATGAGGATGAGGAAAAATTGGTTGGTTCCGATGTGACTGACTTTTCTTTTGGTGGTAACCACACTGGACCTATTACTGCTGCCGCGATGGCTCTAGAGCGCTCTATCATCGTGACCATGTGTGCAGAGGATAACACCCTCCGAGTGTGGAATTATGAGACGAAGAAGTGTGAAGTCGTTCACCACTTCGGGTCTGACGAGCCCGTGGCCTTGGCTGTGCACCCCAGTGGACTGTTTTTGGTCGTCTCTTTCAAGGATAGATTGAGAGGTTATAATATTGGAATGGCCTCGTTGAAACCATACAAGGAGGTCATCCAGAAGGGATGCAAAGAGATGAAGTATTCCCACGGAGCATCTTACATTGCCTGTTCGAGTGGCATCAACTTGATCGTATTTGATGCGATTACGTTCAAGAAATTGATAGTGTTTCAAGGACATATGATGCCGATTCGACGTTTAGCGTGGGGAAGAGGCGACCAAATTATTTTCACTGCTGGCGTGGACGGCAGCGTGATCGGCTGGCCCATTTCTCGTCAGGGAAGGATCGACGTGGTACCTTCGAACCCTCGCAACTCCTCCATCACAGACGTCGAGATTGATGCAGCAAGTATGGTATTCCTGCCACCACCCCCTGACGGCGACGATGGAGGTGCCACCTCGGTTGAAGTCGAGGATAAGAACAAGCTCGTTATTCTTGCTACGATGGACGGCAACATGAAGCTACATAACTGGATGTGTAACTCTTCATGGGAGCCAGAAACTACTATGATCTGGGGCGAGCAAGATGCATTCATCACCACACTTAAGCTTTCCAAGTCACGAAGACATCTATTTGCTGGTACCAAGTCGGGTAAAATCCGCGTGTATGCTTGGCCTCCCGTCAAAGATACCAAGATGGGTATCTATGCCGAGGTCCAGGCTCACAATGGGGCAGTCACTTCGATTCACGAGTCACCCAGAGAAGATACGCTCATTAGTGCCGGTGAAGATGGATCTGTATTTACATTCAGTCTGACCAAAGCTGGCTGGACGAACATTGAATTCAGCAAAGTCGTGGAGACTGACAGCCCTGAGAGCGCCACCATTGACGAGGAAATTTTGGAGGAAGATGAACCTATGTCATACAACCAAGATATTCTGCTCCTAGGGGTCGAAGAGATGGAGGAGCACGTCGAAGAGATGAGTGTATTGAAGAAGAAAATCATGGACATACAGCTCAACTCAGAGTACAGGATTTCTCAGATGGAGTCGAAGAACAAAGAGGAAACCAGAAATATGTCTGAAAGATTCGATAGAATGCTGCAGGATGAGAAGGAGAGATATGAGGCTCTCCGTCTTGAATTCGATGACAAGGTGAGGACGTTGCTTTCGACGATCGAAGCAAAAGAGGCGGATTCTGTGAAGGTTGTTAGCGACTTGGAGAATCGTTACGAACACAAGCTGGCTGATCAACTGGATAGGTACGACCAGCTGAGCGAGGAAATGGAGTTGCTGCGTCAGAAATGCGAGGGTCTTCTTTTGGCCGATCGCACTGACTTCACGAAGCAGTTGAATGAAACCATCCATCAGGCAAGACTCCGAGAGAAGAAGATGAGGTCTGAGAACAAGAGGATCACTGACGATCGTACTAGTGATGAGGCGGCATTCAAAGAGATCCTCGACCAGCAGGAGCATGAGTATGAAGACGAGCTTCGTCAGCTCATTACTGCCGCTGAGGGAGAGCTTATTATGGAGAGAGAAAACATTGCCAAGCTTCGCACTCTTGTTCAAACCAAGAACACCAAGCTAGATCAGCTGAAGAAGAAGCTCGTGGAACTTTCGATGGCTTCTAAGGCTCGAGCTACTCTTCTTAACAATGAGAAGAACGAGAAGATGAAGTTGCTGGAGACCATTGAACATTACAAGAAGAATCTGGCAGAGAGAGAGGAAGTTGTTGCCGACAAGGAGAAGATTATCATGGAGTTGAGATCGAAGACTCGCACGCTTGAGAACTTTCGATTTGTTCTTGATTATCGTCTCCAGCAACTTACTGCTGAGCGTGGCCCCATTACTACCCATATTGAAGGCTTGGAGCGTCACATCACGACGATGTACGAGGAGCTGGTGGAGGAATTCGAGAGCAAGAAGAACGAAAAAATCGAGAAGGAGAAGAACGACCAGAGAAATAATCTCGTCATCGCAGACTTGAACTCCGAAAGGCTTCAGAATCGCAAAAGAGAGCGCTTCGTCACCGCGTTCAAGCGAGAACTCGGCAATATCGTTTCTGCGATGGTGTCCGGCAAGGAGCTCGAAGAGTCAGTGCGCCTTCTGTACAGAAAGTTTGTGAAGGGCGAAACTATCGGAGAGACAACTGTGAAGGCGAGCGAGGCAGCACTAGGCGCCGCCAAAACCTTGCTTGCTGACGAAGACGATATATTATCTGTCATGTCTGGTGATAGCCCTGGCAAGAAGGGAGGCGGCGGTGGCGGTAAGAACGCAGCCTTCCAACTCGAGGTGGAGGAAACGCTCATCGAAACAGCAAAAGAGGCCGAGAGGCAGAAGATGAACAAGGAGAAGGAGGCAGCGCAATTGAAGAGCCGTTTGGACACCACCCAGAACGAAGCCCTCACCATGGGTAGGAAGAGGAGAGGTGAGAACAGCAATCTTCTTTTCGAAGTCAACGAGCTGCGCAAGTCACTTCGTAAATCTGACAACAAGATTTTTGAGCGCGATGAAACCATCAAGCAGCTGGAGCACAAAGTTCGAGAGATGAAGTTGAAGGCTACTCTCGGTGGTGGCGGCGGTGGTAAGACCACTCGTGTGTCCATTTTGAAGAAGGAGACCGATCTCCCCTCCACCCCTGTCTTGTCGGCACCCCCTGTCGCAGCACGCCCTATGGTGGTTCTACCCAACGCTAACGGCACCGCCGCGACGAATGTGCAGGATAATGCCGCCACAGATTCTGCTCCACCAACAGTAGACTCCAGCGAAAGAACTATGGAGATGAGCAAGTCAACGCCGGCGCTTGCCATGGCTCGCGGAATCGGTATCGACATCCGATTGAACCGCACTGGTGGGCTGAAGCCTAAACTCACCACCGCGAAATCTGAGGAGGCCATGATGATGGTGGATGCTCAAGTGGACAATGACAATACAAAGGCTTTGAGCATGGACAGTACCATGGCGCGGAAGAAGAAGGTGTCTTTGGCTACCCCCCAAGTCAAGGTTGAGCGCCAACTCGAGCGTCTTCAGAACCAGGTTACGAGCATGTCCTCCGCACTCGATGAGTCATACAGGGTGCGAGAGAACCAGCGCGTGGAGATCAGCCAGCTGCGTAAGAACATCGCTCAGATGCACGGAAAGGGCTTTGGTTCTTTCAAGGCCGCGACAACTGGCATGGACACCTTCGATGCTATGCTCACTACTCACACAAATGAGGACACAATGAATCTATCAGAGGAGCTGGCAGCCTCTAACCCGAATTCTGTCGCCTGGAACGACGAGGGCGAAGGGGGTGGTGGATCCATTGTCGTTGGAAACGAGATTGTCCGATCGACAGCGAAATTGACCGAAGCCGACCGCACCGGGCACCCTTCCGAGAACGATCTGAAGGCTTTGGCTCTTGGCCCTGCAGCTGCAAGTGTGCGGGCCGTCGCTGTTGTCCCTGAGGAAGAGGAGGTCATTGAGGAAGCCGCTCCCCCCGTCGTCTTGCCCATGATCGCACCTGCTGCTCTCAACGAATTTTCTGTTGAAGGAGAAGGGTCTGAAACTACCGCAGCATAAGAAGAAAAATGGAAATGTACATATCTTGCAATGGTATCTTGTAATTCAAATGATCACTACGTACAAATAAGATTATCTATCTAATAGATGTGACCTCCGTGCCCAAAGTTGAACTTTTGTTTCAGTTCAGATGATTTCATGAAAATGGAACCGCCCTCTCGCTTTGCTGCTTCTTGAGTTTCAGAGACAGCGAATTCAAATCTCAGCGCAGCTTTGAAATCTTCAAATTCCACTAGCCACGATCTTTTATCGGCATGCTTGATAGAGACCACAGTTTTTTGGAGGTAGGTTTGGTCCACCTCGCAAGTTGCATGGGAAATATCTGCAATGAGGCGTGGTTTCGGGTCGCCATGGTACTGGAAGAAGTAAAGCTTGAGGCGACATAACACGAGCCACCACAAGGTAGTGCGGCCTTCCACCATGTTCTTCATCTTCAACGAATCCTCTTGCTTGCGATTCAAAAGACGCAGATCGGTCTCCGCTGGCTTCCGCAGGTCCTCCAGAGGCGGACCGCTGACGAGGAGGCACGTCGACGAAATAGGATTCAGGGGCTGGTACATCATGCGGACTTTTTGATTCGATAACGCCACTGCCTGCTCATACAGATCGGCAGGGGCAGAAGTCGTGGGTTTTGCCTCCGCAACAGGCTGGATTGCTGGGTGGTGAGACGAGCGCTTGCTGTGTGACTTGGCCTCGTTCGTTTCCTCCTTTGCAGACAAGGTGAGGTTGGCAAGGCCTGCTTCGGCTTTTGCATCTGCCATGTTAGCTGATTTGGTATCTTCAAGAGTACTAGAACAAGACTTCTTCTCGTCCCCCCCTCCCTTGGATCCCTTTTTACCTGCCGGTGGAGGTCGCACCTTCTCGATGTGGTAGTGGTAGTCTCCTTTAGGGTCGGTGGGAGTCCACACGATGTTCCTAGACAGACTCATGTTATACGACCTCTTTTCGGTATAATCACCGTCTCGCACTGATAGTTGCGCTTGTGCCAGGATGTTATATATGGTTCCTGCTGAGTGTTCATCAAGACGCAGAATCGATATGATGACTGTCATCATGGCATTCATGCCGGGGACAAAGTATGCTTCATTATGCTTTTCGACGTCCTCCACCTTCTTGTCAAACCGAAAGAGCTGTCGTCCATGCTTCATGGTGTCAATGCAAGTCACACAAAGGATGTCTGTCTTCAGTAGTCCAAGTGGCAAATCCAAGAAGTAGAAGATAACCACGCTTATTTGATTTCGGCGCAGGTAAAAAAGCCACTTCTTCGCTTTTCTTCGCCTGATGCAACTTTGAATAAGCACTAGAGCCTTCCGCAACTTCTTATAACGAGCCCTCTCGATGTATGCGAGAATCCTCCTGGCTACGACGCGCACAGCGAGAATGAACCGCCTGTTTCCCGCCAACTTGTCATGCAGGTCGTTGTAGAATACATCGTCCCTCTCCATATCTCTGCGGCAATTCGCACATTGGTAGTCATCGCCACCGACCTCGCTGAGAATTGACACGCTCTTCTCGGACCCGCTCACACTCTGCTTGTCTCTGGCATCACTCGCTTCGCTCTCGTCACCTGAGTTACGGTCACTACCTTGATCACTATCTTCGTCACTACCCGGGTCGCTTGATCCAGAGTCACTGCCTTCTTCTATTATAGCGCCAGTAGCAACCCTACTTATTTCTGGAGAGACATCGCCGTCGATTCCCAAGTTCTTTGTCACTAGCCCAACACAGAGACGATGAACCACGGCATTGCAGGTAACACACGCAACACAGTCACTCAAGCCAACAACGCCACATACGTCGCATATCACTTGTGTTCCCTGAATAGAGTGCCAACGTGACGGTGGCCCAGACTCATGCAAGTTGTCAATCGTCCTATGGCACGTGAACTTCTTCTGCTGTAACCTGTTTCGCACTTTCTTGCCCAGTCTCTTTGCAATGATGGACCCACTGGTTATAGCATGAGACAGATTGCGTCGTTCTTCAGGAATTCTGCCTTGAGCAACTTCCTCACGAATCTCAGCTACGCGCTTCTCGTAGCAGGCCGACCAACTCTTCTTGGGAGAGATCCGAGAGAATCGGACCGCTTCGTCATGAACTATCTCGTTCATGTTCTTGAAGGGGCTCAATGGGTCAATTACGTGGGTATGAGCCCTATCCTTGCATCAGCCTTGCTAGGTATATGCCGATTGGGGGGCACGGAGGATATCGTTAAGAGAGTACCGAAAATGTACTAGTGCTGCGTAGTTTGACATTAGGGTTCTTTGCGTTCATACAAGCTCTACCAATCCATACAAAGTGCTACATCCCAAAAACATCAACGTCAGATTTCGTTTTGAGCCGCGGTAGTGGCCATTCAAGCCTCTTCCTCCTCATCGAAGCCCAACAAGGCGGCCGCCACGTTCCTTCCCTCTCCATTCATGACATTGTATGTAGCGGCAGCGTTGGCCGAATCCGACGCCTCCACGATAATACCCCGCTTCCGGAAGTACTTAGAAATCTCAGGGTTGATAGGCCCAGGCATCTTGGCACCCATTCCGACGAAGAGGACTTCCAACCTCGGATATACGAACTCGAACATAGACAAACTCTCGATGGATATGTCCTCAAGGGCTGTTGCCTTCCATATGAAGAACGTCTTGGGCAGAAGGAGCACGCTCCCATGCACAAGTGTTTCATTCACTTGAAAGCAGTGGTTTCCGTAGCCACGTACCTGGAGACGTGGCGCATCCTCCTCTCTTGGGGTGCCAACACTCAGGATATCCAGGGTCTGCATACGCTCCTCTCTTGTCATTTTGCTGCTTGGTCGTTTGGGCGGATCCAGGTACGTTGCCTCCCCGCCAGCTGGCATGGAAGCCATCATGCGAGCACTCATCCGAAGCCCCCCCATTTCTGGGGCTTTAACCTGTCTCAGCCCCGCTAAAATTACGCGTCGCGCCAACATCCTGTATTAGCCTGTATGTGGGGGTAGATCTAAGACAAAAAATGCAGACCTCACAGAGTTATTCGTGATTACATTGATATATACCGAATTGGTTGGAAGACTTTTTTTGGCCTCAAGATGAGGCCTCTATGATGAGAAATGACACACACGTAGAGTAACACGCAGGTATGACACCCCAGTGGTCTCGATTGATTGCAGTAGTGCTGGTACTGATCCCAATCTGGAGCTTGGCAGAGAGTGCTATCAATTCCAATCCTGAGGAGGTCATCAAGGCGGTGGACTCCCTCTATGGGCTCAGTATGAAGAATATAGGCGAAGGAAGCGACTTCGTTCGCGATAAGACTCACTTTAGCTTCTTGGAGAAGGCGCAAAGGGAGCAAGCAGAGCGCACCGATAGGGTGCGCAAGGTGCTATCGGAGGGGGCCGGGGTATACAAGGACAAAGTGAAAGGTGCCGTGTATGGCCTGCATCGCACTGTCGTCACTACCGTTATATCCCACCCAAAAGCTTCCCATTGGTATCGCATTTACTTCAGGAATTTCCTTTGCTTTGCAGATCATTACGGGTATGATGTGGTGGTGTACGTCATGAGAAACAAAGAGCAAAGCCAAGAGGAATTCGAAGCTCATACCTCAGAGATTGGATCTTATGGTGTCAAGGCGCTGCCTTACCCTGAAGAGCTCTTCTGGAGGCTGGTATACGGGAGGACACGTCCACTGCGAGTCGGCAAGAGGCATGCCGCGTATAAGGGAAGCAGACCTGACTTTCGCGACTTTGGCTCATTGCCCATGCTTGTACCCATGTACGAGATCATCGCCTTCGGGTATGATATGATCTATTTGGATGTGGACTTGGGCCTTGTTCTCGATCCGATTCCTCACATGCTCCACGGAGACGCTGACTTCGTGACGAGCGTGGAGTCACGTGACTGCACGGACCACCCCCACCACCACACGGTCAACACGACCAATTGGGATATAGTGGAGTCGAACACGGGGGTGAGTTTGATAAGATCCACGCCCCAGAGCAAGGCGACCTTCTTGAAGTGGATGGAGGTGATGGTCGATGAGAACTACATCAACGACCAGAGAATCCTGGACAAGTGGTTCAAAAGGTACAACGATATGACGTACACATCCAACTGTCTCCCTCCCGGGACCCCCTCGGCTATAGACCCCTCTGTGGCGTCCATCCGACCCACCGTCAACTCCACAACGTATTGCCTCCTTTCCGATGTCCTCTTCCAGAACGGCCTCATGTCACTGACCTGCTGCAGACAGAGGATGGATCAGTACATCATCGCAATGCACGATTACGGCATCAAGATCAATGATTCGTACTACCCCGCGCTCATCCACGTCAACTTTGCTGGGGGGAAAACCGCCGAATTGGACGAGAGGGGGTTATGGCTGTACCAGCACGAAAACGGGACCAAGCCCGACGGGACACGGGGGAGCTGCAGGCCATACCGGAGGGAGAACACACACTACGCGCACAACTACAACTACTCGCAGGAGCTGGAGCGCATCTACACCACGTACAACACTATGTACCAAGACCTCAACAAGCCGGGCGAGGCCCTCATCAAGCTGAAGACGGCCCACGAGGTCTTCCTGCTGGGGAACGACTCCCAGCTGCATGGCTTTCCGGACGGGGACACCTTCGTGGCGATGGGCTACGACTTCGGCAACGTCAACACGGTCGACGCGCTCGTTTACGAAAGGTGGGGCATCGGAGACCCCCTGCCGTCAATGGCGGAGGAGAACAGCCACACCGCCCAGAAGAGACGGAAGCACGACGCCATCATCGAGCAGAGGAACAGGGAGGGGACCAATGCAGCATTCTCCTCTCCGAACATTATAATGAAGAACCAGCACTAGCTCGGTGCCCCCGTCTGTTCTATGTTTGCACGTTTGTTCTTTGTTTGTATATCTATCTGACTGATGAAAATAGTTGTAGAACAATCCTACTATTCTAAACAACCCCCCCCAAGAATTAATACCAAGAGTCCGCTGCTGGAGTAAAAAGAAGGTCGTCATCTTTTTTGGGAGTTAAATCCCCTTCAAATTCTTGGTGGTTTGTATCCCTTTTGCCCTGGTAAAGCGACCGACTGTTCGTGCGTTAGGTTTGCGGATTGCGAAACGACAGTCGTCATTGCCAGTGGTCTCGTCGACCAAGGGCAAAACCAATTCGAGCTTGTTTCGACACAATGGTTGTTACATACATGGCACATCACTACACAATAGTCCCTTGCGCCTCCCTTTCGAGTGAGTCCTGCCTCCTCTCCAGGCGCTGTATCTCCTGCTGCAGCTCCTGCCGCAGCTCCTGTCGATCCCGATGTTGCTCCTCCCGGGTCACGAAGAGAGCTAATAGCCCTTCCCTCTCCTCCCCCTCACCCTCCATCGCCGTCGCCCCAGGAGAGATGGTGTGCATGGGGTTGTCGGACATGAAGGTGTTGCGCCTGGGATCTCCGTCAGCCGTGGCCTCGGCGTCATCATACACATTGCTAAGCTCGACGCCATCGTCGCCACTCCTCTCCTTCTGGATCTTCCTCCACGCCTTCTGGGCGGCCTCGCAGTCCTCGTCCTTGGCTGCACCACGCAGCAAGCCCCACTTCAGGAACATGTCGAAGCCCTTGACGCCCAGCATGATGACTGAGAAGGCAACGTTCATGATCACGATGATGCCGAAGGTGCCTCCATCTCCCTGGGTCTGGAAGACGATGCCCAGCTGCGCCGCCAGGGTGACCATCAACTGCAGTATCTCAAACAAGTACACCCGCTTCATAAACTCCAGAGTGGGGAAGCGCGCGATACGAGACATATCCGTGTCGTACCAGGGCAAGAAGGCCAGCAGCGTGGGCTCAATCACTGCGAGTGTGAGCACGGCCACGTACAGCTTGCTGTTGGCCACGATCACGTCGCCATTGATGTAGTATTTGAGTGCCTTCTTGCCAGTGGTCTCGTCGACCAAGGGCACCTTGCTGCCGCTGAAGATGGACGCAAACACCACCAACCCAGGCGTCACTCCAACCACTACCCTCGACAGCAGTAGCATCACGCCAAAGGGCACGAGTTGCTTCAAGCCACTGCTCATTACTGTGATGCCCAGCACGAGCTCGGACATCATTCCGGCACTGTTGAGCATGAAGTGAAGGACGTGGACAGTGTCCGGCAGCATCAGCACGCCCGGCACCATCTTCTTGCTGCTGTGCACAGCAAAGCCCAGCCCGCCCGTGACCACCACTATGATGGCTATGATGTAGAAGGGTGTGCCGTTATTCGCGAGTAAGCCCTCCACGGCGTTCTCGTTGTTCGTCCTGGGGCCGTCCTTGACGCACTTGCCGCCCGAAGCATATTGGCCTCCTGGACAGGTCACACAGTCACTCTTGTCGGCCGAGGCCACCTGGCCCGCGGGACAGTCGTTGCACTGGCTGCTGCCCCGAGGCGCCACCTGCAGCTCCTTGCACTGCTGGCATTCATCTTGTCCCGGCGAGCTGGTGAATGAGTCGGTCGGACACTTATTGCAAGAGGACTCACTGTCTGCACCAATCGTTCGAGAAAACGTGCCGCTCGAGCAGTCCGTACACGAAGCACTCCCCGCTGCTCCACTGTATTTGCCAGCAACACATGGCGTGCATACTTCGAAAATGACTGCATTGGACATCCTTGAAGATGTACCGGGGGGGCAGTCTGTGCACGCGGATGCTCCCGTAAACTCCATGTACTTGCCGGCAGCGCAGTCTGTGCATGAGTGTGCTGCTGCCCCGCTGTATTTACCGATATCGCAGGCTGTGCACGTGGACTCGGCCGTGGCTGCTGCTGTCCCGCTGTACTTGCCGGCAGTGCAGGCTGTGCACGTGGCTGCTCCCGTCCCGCTGTACTTGCCGGCAGCGCAGTCTGTGCA
>JACLAB010014965.1_pt1 | contig 35810 bp, 29 predicted proteins | sample 8027921 | NCBI WGS metagenome assembly JACLAB01 (sample SAMN15725117, study PRJNA655200) | protist metagenome | isolation source: fluorescence activated cell sorting (FACS) single amplified genomes of... | place: USA: West Boothbay Harbor, Gulf of Maine | collected 2000-07-19 | reverse complement strand
GGCGCGATTGGCGTCGAATAATTTGCGTCTCCATGCCGTGCTTCCGTTGACGCGTGTGTTGAAGACGTTGGAGGCTGAAGGTAAAATGAGGTGCGTAAAATAAGAGAGCGTTTTTTCTTTTGAAATCGTCACCCGAGGGCGTGCTTATAGTCTTCTCGGTGTCGCGAAATCTACGCGATATCGAATTGTTCACGCACGCAATATTAAACAGACGGTAGCTCCGCAACCCTTTCCCTCGCCAATCCAGCCAATGGAGTGGTGAGGTGGATATGCACCGAAATCTTTTTCGCGAGTGTCGACGCGCATACTGACGCGCGTCTTGTTTTTCATTTGACAGCGCCGAGCTCGTGCAAAAGGTGAAGGATTTTGTGGCGGCGAACCAAACGATGCCCGCAGCTGGTGCCGAAGTTGCCAAACCGAAACGTATGACGTACACCGAGCGCTCCGCGCTCACCGATAACGCGTGCGCCAAGCAATTGTTTGCGTTGATGGAGTCCAAGAAGACCAACTTGTGCGTCGCCGCCGACGTCGACACGGCGAAGGAGTTGTTAGAAATGGCTGAAATTCTTGGACCAGAGATTTGCATGCTCAAGACGCATTGCGATCTCTACCCTGATTTCACCGATACTTTTGGTGAACAGCTCATGGCTATCGCGGAGAAGCACAACTTTTTGATTTTCGAAGATCGCAAGTTTGCGGACATTGGCAACACCGTCGTCGGTCAATACGGAAGCGGCGTGCACAAGATTGCAGACTGGAGTCACATCACCAACGCGCACATCGTCCCGGGGAGTGGCATCATCGACGGTTTGAAATCTGTCGGCCTCCCCAAGGGCCGCGGTTTGCTCTTGCTCGCTGAAATGAGCTCCAAGGGCACTATGGCCAAGGGTGAATACACCGACGCCGCGATTGGCATGGCGGCGCAACACCCAGACTTTGTCATGGGTTTCATCTCCACTAACCCCAAGGCGTGGAAGGCGGAGTGGAGTAAGGGTTTGATTAACATGACCCCGGGCGTACAACTCCAAGTCGGTGGCGATGCCATGGGCCAACAGTACAACACCCCGCACAACGTCATCGTTGAAAACGGCAGCGACGTCATCATCGTCGGTCGCGGCATTTACAAGGCGGCTGACCCCGCGGCAGCGGCCAAGGAATACCGCGTCGCTGGCTGGTCTGCGTACCAAACGTCAATCGAATAGAGTATGAAATTTTATCGGTACTAAATTCTCCATTACACACGTGTCTTTAACTAATTTTATTACGAGAAGAGCTTCTTCACCGAAATGTTCTTTTCGGAATCCTTTTGCATCACCTTGGACACGGCCATTTCGAAATCCTCCTGCGTCACGTGCACGCGTCGTTCGCGTAAAGCAAACATCCCAGCTTCGGTACACACCGCCTTGGACTCAGCCCCGGACGCGCCGCCCATCTTGCTGGCAATTTTCTTGAGATCAATCCCGCGCACGAGGTTCATCTTTCGGCTATGAATTTTGAGAATGTCCACGCGGCTATCCTCCGAGGGATTGGGGAATTCGATTTTACGATCGATGCGACCGGGGCGTAACAGTGCCTGATCGAGAATGTCCAATCTATTCGTGGCCATGATTACCTTGATTTTATTCGTCGCCTCGAAACCGTCGAGTTGGTTGAGTAATTCAAGCATCGTACGTTGCACCTCAGAGTCGCCCCCGCCTCCGCCGCCAGAGTCTCGCGCGCTCCCGATGGAATCGACTTCATCCATGAAGAGAATACTCGGCGCGTGCTCACGAGCCATGACGAATAATTCACGAACCATACGGGCGCCTTCACCTATGTACTTTTGAACTAATTCCGACCCAGAGACGCGAATGAAACAGCAGTCGGTGTGGTGCGCCACGGCGCGCGCCAAGAGCGTCTTCCCCGTGCCGGGCGGCCCATACAAAATGACACCTTTCGGTTGCGCAATCCCAAGCGCATCGAACAATTCGGGATGTTTGATTGGTAATTCAACAACTTCTTTAATCTCCTTCACTTGCTGATCCAAACCACCAATCATGTCAAACGTAGAGTCTGGAACCTTTTCAACCTTCATCAGCGACACGAGCGGGTCGATGTTTGACGGCAACACCACGTGTAACGTATAGGAATCATTTCTCAAGGCCACGCGCGTGCCGGCGGTAAGTTTCGTAACATCAATCTTTTTATCCATATCGCACACGTATTTACCTTCAGGGTGTACCTGTATGATGGAAAAAAACGGCTCGCGCGCGCGGCGTTAGTGTCTCGTCCCCGTCTCGTACGGCGGCGTATTCGCGCGATCAACGTCACAACTACAAAAACGCACCTTGACCAACACTTTTTTCTTACCCATCACCTTGACAACCTCACCGACGTAAGATCCAGGTTCCTGCAACATGTGTAACTCCTCGCGTAACGAGCGAACTGTGCGTTGAAAGACGAAAACGCGCTTTGGTCAGTCTCTTTGAACAGTCAAGTCTTCGCGTCGCGATCTGCCCCGCACGATTCACCCCTCACGCCGTCATCACCGTCAACCGCGCGAGCCACGACACACGAATCACGCGCATCCTAACTACGCGCGCACCTTTCCCATTCAACTCGTTCCGCTGCGCTTCTAAGCGACGCAAGTTTTGCGTCTTTTGACTCAACGCCACCTCCATGGATTCAATCTTCGCCTTGTAATACGCGCGAAGACCCGCGGGGGAGGCGTCGACGTCCATCGACGCTACCGCCATCGTCATCGTCTGCGCGTCTGGAGCGTGTGCGCGCGGTCGTTTCGCGTTTGATGCGTGGTGAAGTGTCGATCGGGCGCGAGTGTCTCACCAGCTCAACCGCGCCAAAGTGGGCACGTACGCGACGTCAGCGCGCGACGTAGCCGTTGCGACGTCGCGCGCGAGTGCGATCGGTTGAACAATACATCTCATGTCCACCGCCGCGGTTCGGCTCGTGATGTGACTAATGTGACTAATAATAACATCGCTACATGATCCGGCGAGCCGTCTACGGTTTCACTTTGATGACTTTTTCTCTCTGCCGCGCAAAGAATTTTCCCACTTGCGCTGAAACTTTTGATAGAGCAACAACGCCGCGCGGGCGTCATCTACCGACGAGTGTTCGCCTTTTTGAATGACTAATCCGAGATGTTGGGCGACGAGATCGCGCAAGGCGCGGCAACCTCGTCCGCGCGGAGCTCCGGGCACGCAGCGTTCATCCGAGCGCAACGGGCGCGTCAACGGATGATACAAACTCGTATCCCGCGTATCTTTCTTCGGATGATCCAACATCAAAACTTTCATATCATTCTTGAGCGAATGCCCGACGAGTATTCTCCCATTGAATAGTTCACTTAGTTGCGCTTGAACCTTCTGAAAGCTCTTGGCGCCATTCGCGCTCAATAAATCCTTCGGCCGCACCCCCGACACCGCCGTCCTATAATCCACCACACGCTCCGTAGGCAACACAAAAGTATCTAATATCACGTGTCCATCCTCATTCACCACCGACGCACGCGCTAATATCGATCGTTTCCCATCCGTTCCCACGCCGACCATTTCGCAATCGAGCGCCAACACGCGCGTCACCGACCTATTCTTCCCCGTCACCCGCGGCTTCTTCGCCGCCGCCTCGTCGTCATCACCCGCACGCCCATCCGTCGTCGTCACATCCTCCATTGCGCGCTTCTCCGCCGCGCGTTTCTTCGCTATCGGCGTCGTTCCAGCGCCAATCTTTGCCTTGAGCGCCGCCCAATTGGATCCACCCGCGTTCGTCACCGCCGCCGTCGCGGTCGCCGTCGCCGACGCATCACCACCATCACCATCGCGCGCGGTCTTCTTACGCTTCGCCATCGCGCGCGCGTCGTCGTCGTCGTCGTCGTCGGCGGCGGCGGCGACAGGCGAGTCGCGCTGTGTCGGTGCCCAGCGCCACGCCTCATACCGCGACGCCGCGAGCTCGCGCACCGCCACGCACGCGCGCACACCGCGTCGAAACGCTCATGTTTGCATCTCCGCGCGCCGTCGCCGTCGCGTTCGCGCGCCGCGCGGCGTCGTTATCGTCGCCGAAGACGCGATGTGCTGGCGGCGCAGATAGGCCCAGTGGGACGACGCTGCTCATGCGCCGCCGGTGCGCGTCGTCGTCGTCGTCGTCGGTGCCAGGCGTGGTTGGGCGAGCGATGCCACGTGATGCGCTCGCGCGCGCGGCGTCGCCGACGGTGGAAGACGTCGAGAATGAAGACGCTCGGTTGAACTTTAGCGGCGCGTTGTCGGCGACGGATGCGGGCGGCGTGTGCGTGTTGGAAGGCATGCGCAGTGCCGCCCCGGCTGGGGCGATATTAACGTTTGAAAGTGGTACACGCGCGGTGTTGTTAAGTCACCGCGAGCCGAAGACGTTTGGGTTGATGTATGACGTGGATAGTTCTGGGCGGAAAGTTATTCGGGACGCGGCAAACGCGGTGGCGCCGGGCGAACGCTGCGAGGCGAGTAAGGTTGATTTTATGCTCGGACCGAGCGCGGGATCGACGTTAGGGAAGGTTGTAGATGCACTTGGGGAGATTGTAGGATCGAACGTGGCGATGGTGACTGGAACGGCAGATTCGTCGAGAATTATGCGTGAGCCACCGAGCGTTGAGGATAGAAAGCCCATCACGACGCCGCTCGTGACGGGAATTAAAGCCGTGGATTTACTCGCCCCGGTCGGCCGTGGACAGTGTATGTTGGTGAGCGGTGAACCAGGTACGGGTTTGTCCGAACTCGGGCTGACGTCAATCGCGGCACAAAAGAACACGGGTGTGAGATGCGTGTACGCGGCGTTGGGCGCGCAAGCGTCCCGAGTGAACGAAGTCACAAAGCGTTTAGAAGCTGATGGTGCCATGGCGCACACGACGATTGTGACTTGTAACACCAACGCAAGCGAGGGGGAGCGGTATGCGGCGACGTGCACGGCGTTTGCGATTGCCGAAGGTGCGCGGGCGACTGGGCAAGATGTGCTATTGGTGCTCGATGATTTCACCGGCTTGGTGAACTTTACGACGGACATGTCGCGCATGGCGCCTCAATTGAACGTCCCCGAAGGCACGCAAGAACAAATGGAAGAATACGAAGGGATGTTAATCTCCGCCTCGCTTGCGGAACGTCGTAGATTCCTTGGTATGACGTTGCAGCGTATCGCTCGATTGAATGACAAGCTCAAGGGCGGATCCATCACGCTCATGGGCGTCATGTATCACCCGAAAGGGGCATACAAAAAGACGTTCAAGAGCGGTGTCGAAGGCGCTGGCGCCGGAGGCGCCGTGCTCCCGAGTAGCGTGGACTCCATTGCGGGTTTCGCAGATATGCCGCCAGCGATTCAAGAAAAGCTGCGCAAGGCTCTCGAGGCTAAAGCCGCCGCCGCCGCCGCAAAAACTGCGAGCGAAGGAGAACTTCCCGAGTCTAAATTCGTGCAATCTCGACCGATGGTTGAAGAATTCATGTCAATTACCGATGGCCAGGTATTCGTAGACTCTTATGACCCTCAAGAAGGCTGGATCATTAGCGCCAAGGATTCAGTGAGTCGCATCGGCGCGCCCGGCGCCGCCGGTCCGTTCCGTTCGCTCAACTTTCTCCAATTGCGTCTCGATTTGATGCAATCGGATGACATGGGTACTTTCGGTTGCGCTGGTGACGAAAAAATCAAGCTGCGCACGAGGTCTGAAGCCATTCGCGGATTCTTGAAGCAAAAACAAGGTGACGTCTCCACGCTCGCCGAGCAAACCATCGGTTTGTTTGCGATTCAAAAGGGTTACACAAAGAACAAGACCGCCGACGAGGTTGAGCAATTGCTCGCCAAAGCAACGCAACGTGCAAACGAAACGCTTGGCGAAGAAATGAAATACATTAACGAAAACCAGTCCAAGGAACTTTCCGCCGACACCATGGCTAAGTTTGCAGCTTTATTTGACGGCATCGCATAAAACAAGTAGAAAGATTAGAAACAGAACGCTCGCACGATTTAATTCAAATATATTTCATCAAATATTAACTTTATCCGCGGCGCAGTCGCACTAACATACATATCATACATATCAATAATGGCCGAGGGCCTCACATGAGCTTTTCCCGGAACAAGGCGATCAAATCCTCCTTCTTTCGGCATCGACTGTGTTCGTAAATAGTCACCGTGGGATCAATTTTTTTCAAGGCCATAGCCGCGTCGCGAATGCTCTTTGGCCCTTTTTTGGTGCTAATTTCTGACTCTTTCCCACTCACGATGAGCTCATACATCAGAACGATTGGTGTCGGGACATCCTTGGAATCGATACCAAGCTTTTTCGCCACCGTCTCCGTAGTCTCCGTCGAACACGTTTCAGTTTTGGTTTCGGGCTTTGGCTTTGGCTTTGGCTTTGCGCGTGGCGTGCGTTGGCCCTTTGTTCGAGGAACTGGCGTCACTGGCGCTTGAACTTCACCTGATTTTGTGATGCGAGATCCCAAGAATGGCGCTGGCATGACTTCTTCGTCCTCGTCATCCGTGCGAACTCGCTTGGTTTCGCGCTCGATGATTCGCGCCGGCGATAAGTCTTTGGCCCGTTCGAGAATCGAATCAGCCTCCAAATTTACCGTGTCCTGACTCGGATTTGGTATATAAGGCGGGAGAGAAGATGAATTCATTAACACCGAAGGTGGAAGAGGCACTTGCGGCGAAAACACTTCAATCGATAACGGGTTCGCAAACGGATTAATCCACGTATCGAACGACGACGGCATACCGACCGACGGCCAGAGAGAATTTGTGACCGAAGCGCTGTGGAAAAATTCAGGAATCAAGCAACCATCTACTGGAGTAATCTCCTTCGTCATGAAAGCGCTGCGCTTGACTTGAAATGTCAGCTTGGTGTTTGCAATGTCAAGCTGCGCGCAGTTCCAAAGAAACGACAAAACTTGATCGTTTGCCACCGCACTCGCGCGCGCCGTAAGCTCAGTAGCTCCCGTGTTCTTGAGAAGTAACGACACGGGCCAGAGATATGGCATTGCGTGCCCTGGAAAGCATACATCCGCGAGGAGCGCGTCATCAGGTGATTTCATGGGCGGAAGGGAGCATTGCAATCGCGACGTAAACGCGAGAAGAAATTCCTCCATAGACTGAAACTCACTATTCGGAGGCAACTCACGACGAAAAGCAATGATTGCAACTTCAACACCAATTTCAGGCGCCGCTTGCGCCATCACGGGCGTGTGTTGGATGTTAATCACCTTGCCACCGCGAATGAAATCGCGAAGAGCGCTCTCGCTCACGTCCACCTCGCGCATCACATCGATCACACTTTCCAAACGTTGCAAACGCATCACCACAGCCGTGATGGATGGGAAATAAATCTCAACATCATCATGCTCGTTAACATCGCGATCAAGTCGAGCGTGTGCTCGCGAGCAATTCACACCACGCTCGATCTCGACCCCGCACGCCGTCGTCATCTCGCCCGGCGATGCTGGCCAAAAATTCGCCGCCATGTACCGCTTGCCCGTATCATTTTCACCGAAAATACGCCAGTTTGGCAATTCCGCAAACGACCCCAAAACAATCATAGGCATCATGCTCATCAATACATCCATCTCTGACGCATGATCTAAAGTGTCCGACACATCCTCGATTCGCAACGGCGCCAGTCGCGCGTCTTTTCGCATCGACATCAACACCGTCTTCGTCGCCTCGATCAATCGCTTCTCCGTCAAACACGCAAACGTATTACTACTCATCGCCACGATGCGCAACAATTTCGTCCGTTTCGCGCGCTCTTCCTCCTCCGAAGTCTCGACAACCGCGGCGAAAGAACGCGCCAGAGACATTAATTCATCATTCGCCGCGTCTTCCAAGATGTGCCTGCATTGCTCCATCGCCGCGCCGTCGTTCACATCCGGCGTGCATCGAAACACCAGCGCGCCCACGCGCGAGAGATTAAGCTTTGCGAGCACCGGCGTGCGCACGTCGCGCACCGCCGTTCGTCGCATACCCACGCTCGTTGACGATTCGTATCGATCACGAAATCAATCGCGTCGCACCGTCCGAGAGGATGCGAACACGAACACGCCGACACCCACCGTCGCGACGCGTCGTTCGCCCGCGTCGAGGCGAAATCACGCGCAGAAAAGCTCCCTCGAACTTGCGTCGCGCGCGCGAGCGGAGGACCGCGCGGCGTGCGTCGCGCGTGGACGCGTCTGACGTCGGTCGCGCGCGCGCAAACCAGGCACTGGACCTCGCGTTTTGTATCACGCGAGTGTCTCTGTCCCTGGTTATGACTCGTCGCATATTCAAAACGGACCAGCATTTTTTTTCCGCGGAACCTCCGCGCGCGGCGCCGACGGGCGCCACACGTCGCCGCCGCCGCCGCGAGCGATGGATCGCTGGCGCCACACCCCGCGAGGCGCTTTGCGCGCCGAGCAGTGGCCGCGCGCGTGCGGTGCGTCGACGTCGAGGCGCGAATTCACTGGGCATTTTCACGCGCTGGTGGAGCTTCGGAGCGACGAGACGCACGCGCTCGAGGTGTGCGCGCAGATCGAGAAGGATCTCCCGCGCGTGGGCGGCGCGTTCGATGGGTTGGATTTAACGCCTGGTGGCGTGGCGTGGAACGCGTTGCGGCGGGTGTTGTTGGCGTTCGCGTCGCACGCGCCGGATGTGGGGTACGTGCAATCGATGCATTCGATTGCGGCGTTTTTGTTACTCGCTGGCGCGGATGAGGAGGATGCGTTTTGGTGCCTCGTGACGCTGGTGCAGGAAGTCGTTCCGGGGTACTTTTCATCGGGCATGCTCGGGGCAAAGTTGGATCAGCGCGTGTTTTCGCAATTGTTGCGAGAACGGTTGCCGGCGGTTGGATTGCACGTCGCGGCGTTGGCGGCGGATGATATCATCGCGGCGATTATGAGCAGCCAGTGGTTGTTGACGTTGTTTGTGAACGTACTTCCCACGCGAGTAACGATGGAGCTATGGGATGAGGTGTTCTCATGTGTGCATAGAGCCCCGTTGTTTGCCGCGTGTATCGCTTTATTGGAGCCAAACGCGGAGGACATTTTAGCGACGACGGAGATGGGTGAAGCGATTGAACTGTTACAAAAGCTAGGTGATACTCTACAAACCACCGATGGCGAAGACGATGATGCTAAGTGCGATGCATTTATGTCGCGCGTGCGCGAATTAATTGCCAAGGATTTGTCTCCCGCCCGCGTGGATGGTTTGACGGCTCGCGTGCGTGGCAAGCAGCGGCGTCCGAGCGATATTCGCTTGCCAAAAGCCATCACCGACGTCGCTGCGTCTACAGACGTGGATGATTTGTATATTGGTCTAGTATCGCGCGATTTGCAGCAAAAGATGGCCCAGTTGAACGACGGTGCCGCCGCTGGAGCACACGAGGAGAAGATGTCGCTTCGCGCCGAAATCGCGGCGCTCAAAGCGGCACCTCTTGAGGATGACCGAGCGAGCCCGCCACGGGCTTCGATGAACGACGGCGATGCTCCTCAACCGAGTGCTAGCGAAATTGAACCGCCGTCAGCGCCGCCACCGTCTTCGGGATTGACCGCGGATGACGTCGATTCCATCGCGGCGCAAATCGTCGCGCTGGAAGCGCACGCGCGTACGCTTCCCGAGCACGGTAGTGATATACTCGCGTTAGTAAAACATACTGTTTTGCGACCATTGCGAGCGATTATAGAATCCCGTTTGAAGCCCTTTCGAGAAGAAATCGTATTCCTCGACCGTGAGTTTTCTATGAAGACGCAAAGGCTTCGTCGCGTCATCGACGAAAATTCCGACGGCGTGTCAGATTTATCACAATTGGTCCTTCGCTCACAGGCGTACACCAAGTCAGTGTGGCCGCTTTGGAGTGAATCATTGTTTGAAGACACCGTCGAGCAGGCAGAGATTACGTTAGAAAGTTTGGAACAAATCCGAGCCGAGCTGAGCTGGATGGTGAGCGTCTTTGTCGGCGAGAAGAAGAAGGAAATCGCGCCAAAGATTCCGCGTGCCGAGGGCTGGGAGGATATCGCTACAGTCAACTTGATGGATGCCATTACGCCTGAACCTGACGCGGAGTGTCTGAATGCATCGGTTCAGTCGCACAAGAACGAGACTGAAAATAAGCTGAGTGAAATTCGAGCCGCGGTGACGAAGACACACGAAGACGCCGTACGCGACTTGCCTGTTTTGCGCAAAAATTTATCTACGACGACTGGTAAGTTGAAGGAAGAACTATCATCAGAAGAAGATGCGGTAAACTTATGGGCCAGTGCTGCCGAAAAGCGTAACGCGTCCAAACAGCAATCGATGGAAGCCAAGCTTCGAGACGCGTCGGGTGGGTTACTGCGCGCGTACGACGCCAAATCGCGCGTCGTCGACGCATCTGATGACGTTTCCGAAGAGAACGCCGTCGCGGGCGACGTCACGACACCCTTGCGTACGACATCTCCAAGATCGGACCTCGAGCGCTCGCACGCGGCCGAGGAGCTCCGACTTCAGGCGGTGCTGCAAAACATGAAAAATTTGGAAATGATGCTCAATCGTCGTGCCAACGCCCTTGAGCGCGAAAAACAAACTGCCGCGAGCGTGCGCGCAATCTCCGAACGTACGCTATCGCAAACAAATGCGTCATTACTACTCGTTTTCGAAGCTGGCGAATGGCTAGAGAGCCAGTTGACCGCGAGAAGTTCGCTAGGTTTTGTGGATAAGTTTGAGGATATCGTCGTGCTCGCCGAAGAATTGAGTACCCGCGCGCGGATGTCGTGCGCGCGAATTCTTCAAGAATGGGCATTGTTCGTACGCAAACTCACCAGTCAAGTGGTATTAGAGTACGTCAGTATCATCGATACATCCACACAAGCGATTTCAGACGTCCAAGGGGTGCTGGATGGTCATCTATCCCGCCTCGATTCCGCCTCGAGCGTCGGCGCGGGTTCGCCGACGTTCTCCTCGGCGCGAGCGCTCGATCCATCCGTGGCATCGCCCCCGGGATCGCTCCGCGCCTCTCTCGGCGGTCTCACCACACACATGGAAAAACTCACCGATATCGCCGGCACAAAGCTCGGCACGATCGGTAACCGCTTGCGAAACATGGGTGTGACGACAAACGCGAGCGACGCCGCGTCGCTCGCCTCTCCGCGCGCCTCCAGCGCCTCCGCGCCCCAGGCACCGCTGACAACGTCAGCGAGCAAGGCGAGCAAACTCGCGATGACGTGTCGCGAAGATAACGAGCGTCTCGAAAGTCGACGCGCGCAGCTGCTGCTTAAAAAGACCTGGCTTCGTCAGCACGTCATGGAGCGAGGAGATTTGTAGCCATCCCAAACGCGCGTCGAGTCAAAAAACGTCGTCTTCGAGGGAGAGTACACGAATGTATTAATACCAGATTTGTTTAAATATTACCTACAGAAATTATTATAAGTTTCGTCGTCATCGTCGTCGTCGTCGTCGTCGTCCGAAAATCAACACGTTAATACCGCGTGACGCTTCTTACGCCCGCTCGGCGTCGCGGCTGGCGCCGCCGTGACAGCCTTGCGCTTTGTCGGCGTCGTCGCCGGCGTCGCGCTTCGACTCAGCGGACTCGACCCAAGATTCCCCGTCCGCCTGAACCTCGTCCCACACGCATTACACAGCATCGGTTTCGACGACGGTCCTCGTCTCCACTGCGGCGAATCCAACGCCCCGCAGTGGTCGCACGGCCCGCCCGGCTTGTGGTGCTGCGCCCCGTGTCCCGCGTTCGCGTTCGCGTTCGCGTTCGAGCTCATCAACTTTGTCGTCGCCGTCGTCGCCATGGCGTCCCCATCGCATCCAAGTATCCCATCCGCGCTATCATCCATCGATAGCGACATCGACACCGTCTCCTCGTCACCCGTCTTCTCGTCGCGGAGCTCCGCGCGCCGCAGCGCCGACGCCAGCGTCGCCCCGCGCCCGCTCTGCAATATCCTCGCCTCCAACATCGCGAGTTCCGCATCCGACACCGCGCGCGACGCGCCGTCGTCATGAATCTTAACCAACGTATACCACTGCGCGCGTCGATGCGTCGCACCAACCGTCGCCGCCGGCGTCGCGCCGCGCGACGATGCGCGCGCCGACGACGCCCCGGGCGCGCGCGCATCCTCCCCGCGCGAGTGGTCATCCACGTCGAGCATGACGCACGCGACATCCTCATGATCGCACGCGCACGACGGCGCGGGCGCAGACTTTTGCCCGCGTAACGTCATCGCGGAATCGCTCCGCGGAAGTCCCATGGCGGTGACCGACATGCGAATGATGGATGGCTGGATGGATGGATGCGCGCGCGAATGGATGGATGATGTCGAAAGACCCCGCGCGCGCGTCGTGCCACGCCGTGCCGCGCCTCGCCCGTCGCTCGATGCGTCGCGCGTGCGTGGTATATACAGAAACACTTTCTATGCCGTCTGCACCGACCTCTCGTCGCGCGCCGCCGACGTCGCGTCGCGGTGTGCGCGCGTCGGAACGCGCGCTATCCACCGTCACCGCACACACCCACGACGAAAAAGAAATTAATCTTTCATCATCATCATCATCATCATCACCTTCGTGGTGCGTCATCGATCCATCGATCGATTCGCGTGCGCGCGCGAAGGCGTCCATGGCGTTTTGCGCGCATCGTTCGCGCGCTCGCCCGCCGCCCGTCGTCATCCATCCATCCCCGTCCGCGCGCGTCCTTTCGCGCCCATCGTCGTCGTGGCCCAGCCATCATCATCATCATCATCATCATCGTCGTCAGTCGGTCGCGCTTTTCCGCGCGTCGTCGGTCGTATGCGCAAACAGTCTCGCGACGACGACGCACGCCGCGCGCGCGCCGACGACGGAAAAATCTTTCGCGTCGCCTCGCGCGCGCGCGGCGGACGGACGGACCCGCGGTTTTGGTCGCGCGCGCCCGGGTCGCGATCGGTCGATCGAGCCCGTGATGGTGGGGCAAATCTTTACCGGACGTTCGGCGCAAAAAAGCGTCGTCGTCGTCGTCGGTCGCGCGCGCGCGCGTGGCTCGCGTGTCGAGGATATGGGGGTGTTTTGGGTGATTGTATGCGAATTGTGGTGTCAGTGATGATTTTCACCTTGTTTGACAACCTGATGGTCAGACAGAGCTTAGAATACGCCGGACGCGCACGCCGATTCAGTAATTGAGAATTACTTTTTTGGTCGGTGCGATCCGAGCGGATTCTTACTCAAATACGGGTTTGAGACTGTTAGGGAGTCTCAGGGAAGTGTGATTTACGTATCTGTTAACTTTTGTAAGTATTAAAGTTAGCTGTTATTCCGTCACTTTGTGAGGCGGATACTTCCGCGCACGCCCGAGGACGTGTACTTCGGACGCCCATGATCAAGAGAAGGGCTTCCGGAGACGCGATCAATACTAAAGCACATTTAGTGCTAACAGTCAGATCACCAGAGCGACTCCAACACCCTACTGGGGGTGTTGGCAACCTATGATCAAATGTCCAAACATACTGATCTCCCATAGGCTCCATCCTACGCATACTATATAAGTATACAACACATACTATAGACTCAATAATCCATAGTAAAAGAGACGCCATTCATCAGTCAGGGGTGGGTGTGGTAACTATTTATACCGCGGTGACGGTGGGGTTTGGGGTTATGTATGGACGCGTGGACGTCGTGTGCTGATCGTGATTGGTCGATGTACGTATCGCACACGGCTCCAGGTCGTTGGCGCGTTCGCGGGCACACGACGACGACGACGTCGTCAGTTGCGTGGACCCTGCGCGCGCGCGCGCGGTGTTTGCGTCGTTCGCGCGCGTCGACGTCGTCGAGGGGGGCGTTCGCTCGGGATGTCCCGTCACGCGCACCGCGGTGACGGCGACGGCGACGACGCGGGCGGTGGAGGCGCCGCCCGAACCGTCAGCGCCGGCGTCGTCGTTCGCGCGCCGCTGCAGGAGCACTTGGGGGGTGATTTAGTGTTCGCTCGCTCGAGCTCGCGGGAGAGCGAGCCGTATTGGCCCGGTGTCGTGCTCGAGGCGCGAGATGCGCCGCCCGCGGTGCGTAAGGAGATTATCGCCGACGCGGTGTGCGTGATGTTTTTTGGGCCGAGCGCGTCGCGCGGGCGCGCGCGGGACTTTTGTTGGGCCACCGAGACGCGCGTCGTGCCGTATGAGGAGAATAAGCGCGTGATGGAGTCGCAGCATGTGGCGAAGCGTATGCGGCCGACGGCGTTTCGTGCGGCGTGTGAGGAGGCGGAGGAGTTGTATAACGAGAATGGAGGCGCGCGGTTGGGCGCGGGGGCGTTTGGTTTCGGGGATGAGGACGACGCGACGGAGTTGCCTCGTTCGTCGTCGACGCCGTCGGTGAGTGCGTTTGGGTTGCCGTGTAGCGTGCCGCAGGTGCGCGTGGTACCCAAGTGTTCGTCGTGTGGCGTGAGCACGGATGAAGTCCTCGCGCCTGGCGCCCAAGGGCGGTGCGCGCTGTGTCAAAAGCTGCACAAGGAGGGACAGTTTTGTCCGGTGTGCGACCGCGTGTGGCATTGGAGCACGGGCGATCCCATGGTTGGATGCGATCGATGCGACATGTGGATTCATCGAGAGTGCGATAACATAGCCGCGGAGGTGTTGGATAAAGAGGAAGAAAATGGCGAGGAGTGCGCGTACTCGTGTCCGTCGTGTCGCTCCAAGTCGGATGCGCAACGCGCGATTGAGCGCCGGGAGGCGCTTGAAGCTGAGCACGCGGCAAAGGTGAAAGAGGAGCTGAAAGAAAGGCGACGATTAGAAAAATTACTCAGTAAAAAGCGCGTGGGAAGGCCTTCAAAGGCGATGAAGGAGGCTGAGTTGACGCTGAAGCGGTCGCCAATCATCAAGTCGCCGCACGCGGCGTCGAAGAAGCAAAATACAATTCCCAAGCGACCGAAGAGCTCTTGGCAGCTGTTCGCGGCAGATTTTTTTCAGAATTATAAAGAAAAACACGGCGAAGACAATATTGACTTTGCTGAAGTCTATAGATTGCAAGGGGCAGCCTGGCGAGAGATTGAAGCGTCGGAGCGCTCGCGATACGAAGAACTCGCCACCGCCGAAGCCGAACGTTTCCGGGAAATGATTCTTGATATGAATGCGCGTGGCGAGCTCGACGATCAAAGTCTGAAGAGATACGACAAAATTCTAAACCCTGAGGCGTATGAAGAAGCAATCAAGATCAAACGCGAACACAATGCTCGCGATAGTAAGGCGTCTCGGCACACCAAGGCGGGCCTGATGTCGCGACTTCCCGATGGAAGCGCGATACCAGAAAGGTTGGAGGTTATTTGCAACGGTGTTTTAGCAACGTATCTCACGCAACTGAATCAAGTGTTGTGCATGTGCTCCGATTGCGCTGGGCAAGACCGCCATATGTCGCCGACGGAATTCGAAAAGCATTGCGGTATGGCGCAGGCGAAAAAATGGAAGACGTCGTTGCGCATGATTGAGCCGGCGAAAATGCCCATCGGTCGATTTTTGGATGGCGCTCAAATCAAAGTCTCGAGTAGCGATCAACAGAAAAATAGTCCGAAAGAGCTCGATTACGAGATCGTTCAAGTGAGCTGGAGCGTGGATAGATGCGCGGTGTGCGACGACGAGCGTGATTTTGATTTCGATCAACTCATCACGTGCGAAGCGTGCGCGGTTACGGTACATCAGTCGTGTTACGGCGTACCAGACATCCCCGACGACACCGTGGGATGGTTATGTCGTTCTTGCGAGCATACCGGAGGCGCTGTGAGCGAAACGCCGTTATGTTGCTTGTGCCCAGTCGCAGGCGGCGCGCTGAAACCGACGACAATTCCTTCTCTTTGGGCGCACAGCGCGTGTTGTCAATGGATCCCAGAAACCACGGTTCTGGATATCGAACGCATGGAGCCTATCGACAATATTGCGAACATCCAGAAAGAGCGTTGGTCGCTGCTTTGCACGGTGTGCAAGCAACGCATGGGTGCAAAGATCCAATGTTGCCATCCAGGATGTTATCTCGCGTACCATCCCTTGTGCGCTCGCGCGACGGGACTTTATATGGATGCCAACGACGACGGTGATGACGATGAATCACCGCTACAGCTGCTTTCGTATTGCCATAGACATTGTCGCGTCGACACAGAGCGTGCGCTGATTTATTCCGGCGCCGAGGGGTTGAAGATTGGTGAAGAAGGGCGACTGGTGCAGTGCGGCGCGAATAAGCAGCGCAAGCAAAAGGCGGCCAAGGTGGCTTCTTTTGTTGTCGACGTTCCAGTGCAAGAGAATCCCGCGAACGCAGCCGTAAACGAAGAGGAATCTGAATTGAGTTCAGATTCGGAGTACGACCCGATGATGTGCGCGAAATTCCGCCCATACGTTCGACAAGGGCACCCGCGGACAGAGGCTGATGTCAAGGATGAAAACGACGACGCCGAGCCTGGTTCAGCTGCGAAGCCCGTGCGTATTCGTAAACGCGTGTTGCATGCGAATGTTGAAAATGACGACGATATAGATAATGGCGTCGGTGACGACGACGACGGTGATGACGACGACCCTGATGACGACGACGAGGTTGACGACGACGTCGAGGAGCATTTGGCGGAGGTGCCTGACGAGGCTGCAGAGGAAGAGGACGGCACGGAAGAAGAAGGAGAAGATGTCGACGAGACTGAGTCTGACGCCATGTCTACCGATGAAGACACCGCCGATGGCGCTCCTCTATCGAGCGTGAAACGCATCAATGAAGATGCCTTGGAGCTGCCAACGTCTAAAAAGGCGAAAGTCGGTGAGCCGAGCGAGTCGACTTTTCCTGGCAAACCAATTACCGTCACCACGGATAACGCGAAGAAACCCGTCAATGATTACATCCCGTTACCAGGAGGACTTCCTGTTCCAGAAGACAATATTCCGCGTCCAGAAGTACCAGAAATACGCGTGCGCTGTAAGACTTTCAAGGGCATTTTCAGACCGGCCGACACGTACATTCGATGTCTGTGTGGCAAATGTAAACGTGACGCCAAGGAGGCGAATAGCGATGCCCCTGCGCTATGGCAAGGCCATCGTTGGGAAGCGCACTGCGGTATGAAGCACGCAAAGAAGTGGAAGATTTCCATCAAGGTTGTTCCTCCGGGTGACGAAGAGAAGGATGAATTGGACCTCAAGAACTTTGGCGAATGGCTGGACGAAAATAACATAGTTGTCGTCGCGGGTGTGTCAAAGCGTAGACCGCGCCCGTTGCTTCCCGGAATGCCCGTGAGAAAGAAATATAAAAAGAATTCCCGCGGGGCGAACGCGCTCATCGGTTTGGGTCTTGGGACGTTTGAAAGTGATCGTACTGAAGACAAGATGGATGAAGAATCCAAGGCGGGCGCGCTTGTCGGACGAAGTGTGCGAGTCAACATCGGTAGTGTGATTATACCGAAGTGGATGAGCGGATCGATTGTCGATTACAACATTTCGCGAACTGGTTGCCGGCACAAAGTGCTATTCGAAGATGGCAATGATCAGATGTTCACATTTACGCGCGACTCGGCGAATTTACATTTCACCGACGGCGACGCTCCCGACCTTTCTTTTTTGCCAGAGCCAGAAAAGATGAGCGCTCAAGAAATATTCCAGCACAAAGTTAAGAAAGCTATATCACAGGCGAAATTTCCTTCGGCCAAGCGTCCTTCGAGTGCTGTAGACCGGGCAAAGATAACAGAACTTGGACGACCCAAAAAGCCACGCGAAAAGGAAGCGTGGGTGCAGTGCGAGAATCCATCTTGCGGTAAGTGGCGTCGAGTACCACACAGCTTCGCCGAACAATTTTCGGCTGACGACGCCGACATGTGGACGTGTGAGAAGAATCCCCAAAAAGGCTTCGCCGTGTGTTCTGTTCCACAAGAATTTGAGGATGATGAAATTGATAGGCGAATTGCTCTCGGCGACGACGCACCGTTCATGGATGGCTCGGACGACGACGATGATGGCGATGAAAATGCCATTAGAGTATACGTCCCAGATGATTTACCCGCGTGCGTAAGTGTCATCTGTCAGGCTGTTCTGGGGGTATTCCACTTGCAGACGAGGAAAGTAGAGTGTTTGTGCTCAGATTGTACGTCAAGCGAAGAAGGTTCTGTGTTTCATCAGATTACCGATTACGGTGCACATTGCGGAGTATCGACGAAAAAATGGCGCGAAAACGTTCGTGTTATTTTGAAAGATGGAAACGTCATGCAACTCGGGAAATGGCTTGCGATTTGGGGATGCGAGATTCGCCGAGAAAAGTATGTGGACACTTCTGATAAATCTCTCATCCACAGTCATAAGCTCAGTCGTAAGCAACTCGAAGAAATTCAAAGAAACGTTTACAAGCGACTTGGGCTGAGTAAGATTGATAAGAACGCCACCGTCTCTGGTCCACCGCCTAAAACTGGTAAACGTCAATACGTTGAGCTCACGCCGTACGTTGTCAGAGGGACGCGCGGCTGCTTTAAGCGCGAGCTCATTCCCTCAAAAAAGTACACGCCTGAAGAGTTTGCAGCGATTCAGGCAGAACGTAAAAATCGCGGTGGCGATGCTCCCGTGGTTGAACAACAAGGAATGCCAATGCGAGAGAAACTTGAGCAAATGACTGCGACGTACTCTGAGCGCTTGACGTTTGCCAAGTCAAACATCCACGGCTGGGGATTGGTCGCCAAGGCGCCTATGAAGGCAGGATCAATCGTCACGCAGTTCAAGGGCGAAACATGTCGAAGTACGGTCGCCGATCTCCGTGAAGCACGATACGAAGAAGCTGGTGTGGACTGTTACTTGCTCAAGCAAGACGACGACACTGTCGTCGATTGTACGTTTCAAGGCAATTTTGCTCGTTTCACCAATCACAGTTGCAACCCGAACATGTATTCAAAGATTGTCAAAGTCGACCAGGACAATCACATCATATTTTTTGCCAGAAATGACATCAAGGCTGGCGAGGAATTGACGTATAATTATAGATTTGAAAGCGAAGACGGCAAGGTACCGTGCTATTGCGGCGCGCACAACTGCCGCGGTTACTTGTGCTAACGTGACCGCCGACGAATTCGGTTTTTTAGACGAACGTAGCATAAAAATAGAATTAAATTAAAATTTCACAATGGTTTAGCGCAAACGCGATGGTGTACATATCAATCAAAGAACAAAAATGAAACGACCCGTCACGCCCCCATGCTTCGCTTCACATAGTCGCTCATCAACTGATCGTTATCCTTCGTCAGCTCCTCCACCGCCACCCTCTGTACTGATTCAAAATCGAATTCACCATCCGCGTACGCCTTCCGCACTTCCAACAACCGAAGCGCAAGCAACCGCATTTCGGTGTCCTCGTGCGAAAACATCTTTCTCAACCACTCGTTCCCATCCCGCAACGGATTCTCGTGCAAAAAATTCGCCAACGCCTTGGACAACTCCGTGCCCGCGCCCTCGTTATCATACCCTTCCTCCTGCGCCAAAACCACGCGCACGGCCACCATGGTGAACAAATTCTTCAATGCCTGCGACGCCTTCACCTCTGGGCTCATGCCTTGAAAACAATCGCTCGGGACGTGCATTTTAGCCTCGGTCACGCACCGCCCGACGCGCCTCGCGGGGCGCGCGCGCGTGCGATGCGCGCCAGCGAACGCCGTAGCGTAATGCGCGCGAGCGTGCGCCATCGTCGTCGTCGCGCGTCGCGCACTGCGGCAAAAACTCGCGACTTTTTGGGACACCACACAAAAGCGCCGCCGCCGCCAGCCGCTGGCGCGCGTCGCCAGACGTCGACCCCGGTGGCGCCCATCGTCATGTCGCGCGCATCGACGTCGCACGAGGCGACATTTACGCTGGAGAACGAAGACCACACGCTCGGGAACGCGCTGCGGTACGTGCTCAACGCCAACCCGGCGGTGACGCTGTGCGGGTACTCGGTGCCGCATCCAATGGAGCGCAAAGTGAACGTGCGCGTGCAGACGAACCCAGCGAGCGGAGTGACGGCGCAAGGGGTGATGCGGGACGCGTTGTTGGATGTGATTTCTGTGTGCGATCACGTGCATGAGACGTTTGAGAAGGCGGAGGCGGCGTTTGAGAAGGGGAAGAAGTAGTAGGGTAGCGAACGCGAGGACGCGCGCGTTCGAGCCGTCGTAGTTGAATAGTAAGGCTGGGATGTGAAGATTCCGGAGAGTGTTTTAAAATAAAGTACAACAATGAATTTTACATGTTTTGGATTTCTAATAAGCGCGCTTCAATGGATGCGAGCATGGGTTTGTATCCCAACGCGCCGGCGGCGAGCAAGTCGCCGCGTTCTCGCCGCTGGCGGTCGACGTGGCGAGACATGGACTTTACCGGTGTCACTGGAGCCGATGCCGTGACGTGCGGTTTCGTGTTTTCGCTCGCCACCCATTGCCCTTGTTCTTCGATGATTTCGATCAAGCGCGCATTCTGCGCCTGCGCGCTGGCGAGCTTTTCTTCAAAAGTTGAAATTTCAGCGCGCGTCGCGTCGTGCGCCGCCACGCGCTGAATGATTTCTTCGTCTAGACGCTCGAGCTCGAGCGTTTGCGCGTTCATTTCTTCAACTAATCTATCCCGTACTTCGACGAGCTTAGTGACGCGTTCGTCAGCGTTCGCTTCGTGCACGGTCTTGTCGTTATTCATATCCTTGGCTTTGGAATGTAACAGTTGCAATTCTTCAAGCGCTTCGCTCAACGAAGCCGCCGTCTTGCGGTTCGAGCGCTCGATGAATTTGCGAACGCGCGCGGGAAGTTCATCGTCGTTACCGCTCGTTGTGTCTTGAATTTCAGCTTTGATGGCGTTGATAACGCGCTCCGCCTGTTCGGCGCGTCTGGCGACTTCTTCCAACTTGTGCTCCGCCGCGCGCGTCGCCTTTTGGACTTTGGACATTTTTTCTCTATAATCGTCAGCTTCTCCTTCTGCTACGGCGGCAACGCGTGAAGCTGACTCGGCGCGTTCGTTCATAGCGTCTTGTGTTTGCATTAATTCCTCCAACTCAGCCTGAATCTCTTGTCGTCGACGGCGCTCGTCTTGCAATTCAGCGAGCATGATGTACTTTTCCTCTTCTTGCGCCGCGATTTCCGCCTCAGTAAAGAACTGTCCGCGACGACTCTCGCTGTTGTCGTCTTCTCTACTTGATGCGATGGCGTTTTCGTCGCGATGCATGCCGCGTTCTTCACGGAGCTCGTGAATGGCTCGTCGAAGCGTCGATAACTCCTCTGCGCTCGCGAATTGTTCCTCGCGACTCTCCTCTAACATGCGTTCAACAGTGCGCAAATGCGCGCTCGCTGACTCTTTCGCACGCATAGCCGCATCCCGCTCTTCTCGAAGCGCAACGACTGCGTTTTCATTCCCTTGGACCTCGATCTTTTCTTTGCGCAAACGTTCGCATTCAAGCTCGAGCGCGGCGCGCGTTTCGAGCGCGTCTCGCGTCGCGTTCCTCGCCTCTTCCAATAAATTTTCAGCGTTCATTCTCGCCTCTTCCGCAATTTTTGCACGACTTTCCAGAGCCTGCCGTATTTCATGCACCTCAACCGAAGCACTTTGCGTCGCCGACGCTTGAGCGAGCTCTCTTTCGCTCTCTGCGCGTGCCAACGCCGTTTTGAGCTCCTCTCGGCTCCTCCGCACCACCGCGAGCTCAGACTTCACAGTCGCCAATTCGTCCTTCACCGCCTTACACTCGCGTTCTGCGCGTTCCAATCCCGCACGCAAGTCATTTTCAACCGCACTCGGCGCCTCAGGCGCGACTTCAACGGCATACGCGCGACTTGCGCGCTCTGGCGTGGGAGGCGCGCCAAAGCCAAACGTAGACGCCTCATCATCGACATCCGCGAACGGAATCGCCCCCGACGCGCGCACGGGCTCGCTCACCACCTCATCGCGCGCCTCTGCATCACCCTCAGCGACATCATACCCCGCACCGGTGGCTTTGCGCGCGCGAAACGCGTCGAGCTACACCGCGAACACACATATAATTAGTCACCAGTCGACGCGTCATCACGCGCCGAGGCGCATCACCGTCGTCGACGACGCCCATGCGCGTGCGCGCGGATCGACGCACCTTTGCTTTACCCGCGGCGCGCAAATCGGCCTTGGTTCGCGCGGACATGGCGCCGCCGGCGCGCCGAGCTGTGTGGTGACGGTCGGAGTTCCGGAAGCGCGATTGATCGACGCGTCATGTCCGCCGCCGACGTCGAACGCGCGCCCAGCGCGGCGGTGGCGACGACGACGTACGAATTCCAACCCGGGCGCCTCATTCGCATCGCGTGCGTGAGCGTGGTGCTGTGCATCGTGGTGACGTTTGCGTTCGCGACGACGGAGAGCGTCATTTACAGCGATGTATTTCCGGTGATCTCGGAGACGTTTGTCACCAAACCAGGGTCGTACATCGCGGAATTTTGCTTGGGATTCTCGGCGTGGGTGTTATTTGCGATGATTTGGGTTGTTCGGGCGTACTTGGAGACGTACGCGTCGTATAAGGGTGACGCGTGGGCGCGACACGCGAGACGGAGCGCGTACGTCGGTTACGTCGGCGCGGTGTGTATCGCATTGACAGCGGCGATTAATTACTGGGAGAGTTTTGGTGCGCATATAATTGTAGCTTTTACGTTTATGTTTGCGCTATCGATTTGGATTGCGTGCGTGTTGGCGCAGCTTCGAGCGCATCCGGGCGCGGTGTCGACGTTGAGCTATCGCGCAAAATGCTGCGCCCTCGTCGGCGCTGCCATCGGCGTTCTCACCTTCACCGGTCTCAGCTCACCGGTTAAACGCGAAGATGCGTATTCATTTATTGGCGCTGGAGAATGGCTCGCGGTGTTTTCCATCATCTTCTTTTCGTACACCATAGCTTGGGATTTCGAAGCCAAGAACGTCGCCGTCGTCTTACGCGTTCCCGAGTCTTAATACTTCACACCTCTAGCTACGAAATCCATGGGAACACTCACATAGTTTGCTATAGTTTGTAACATACGTCGCCACAGTCGTGCCCGCATCGCGCGCGCGCATCGTCCGCCACGAACGCGCGTACGCGCATCCAAATGTCCCGACGTCCCGCGTCGCGCGCTTTTTCAGCTCAGAAACCCCACCAGCCTGGCTCACCCTCACACCGCCGCGCGCGTCACCGCACGGTCGTTCACCATGCCCGCCGTCGCACCGACGCGTCACGCACACGTCGTCCTTCGATCTCCCGCGCCGCGCGCACGCGCGCTCGCGCGAGACGCGACGCGCGCGGCGTCGCACCGTCGCGCGCCGCGCACCGCCGCCTTGGATGTGCACAGCGCGGAATCTTTAGGGATTGACGGCGGCGCGTACGCGCGCGAGCTCGAAGTCGCGCTCGATGCGGTGCGCATGGCGAGTACGCTGTGCCAGGAGGTGCAAGCGCAGCTCATGCGCATGGATGAGCAGGCTGAGACGAAGGAGGATCGATCGTTGGTGACTTTGGCTGACTACGCGGCGCAGGCTATTATTTCATGGTGCGTCGCGCCGTCGCGAATGAGCGTCGAGAGTGATGCGCGCGTGATTGTATCGGTGTTATTGCTTTTGATTATGCGTGACTGACGCGTGTGGGTGTGCGTGTTTTTACGATGAACGTAGGCGCATCGCGCAAGAGTTTCCGGATATGCGACTCGTCGGCGAAGAGGATTCGGAAGCGCTCACTGAAGGCGGTGAAGGTGGGGCACAGACGCTCGGGAAAGTGACGGCGTTGGTGAATAAAACATTGAAGACGCATATGGGTGCCGCTGCGCCGGAGTTGAGCACGATGGATGTCGTGAATGCGATTAACAAGGGCCAAAGCAGCGGCGGGCCGAGCGGAAAACACTGGATTTTGGACCCAGTGGATGGTACGCTTGGATTCGTGCGTGGTGACCAGTACGCCATCGCGTTGGCGCTTATGGACGAGGGGGATTTAAAGGTTGGAGTGATGGGATGCCCGAATATGCCAAAGTCGGGGGATGTGTTGGAGTTTGAGACGAGCTACACGTATGGGTTTTCACCGCGCTTGGTTTCCAAAATGCTCGCTGGCGATTCTCTAGGCTGGTACAAGGGTTGTATCTTCACCGCTGTGCGCGGTCATGGGGCGTACATGTTCCCAACTGACCCGTCGTTGAAGATTGATCCATTGCAAGTAAGCGTGAGCGACGCGTTTGACCCGAGAAAGGCAAAGTTCACCGAGCCGGTGATGAAGGCCAACTCTTCCCAAGGTTTCACCGCCGCCGTGGCGACTAACTTGGGCATTGAAAGCAAACCGTTGCGCATTTATTCTCAAGTAAAATACGGCTCCGTCGCTCGCGCGGATGCGGATGTGTTTATGAAGTTCCCCAAGGCGGGTTACCAAGAGAAAATTTGGGATCACGCCGCGGGTGTTATTCTCGTTGAAGAGGCTGGTGGGCGCGTAAGTGACGCCGGTGGTGCGCCTCTCAACTTCGCTGGTGGAAGGTTTATCGAAAACTTGGATCGTGGTATCATCGCTGCATCCTCGGCGCTACACGAGCGACTTCTCGACGCCGTCGCCAAGTCGTGGTCGTCGTCGCAGCTTTGAGAATTTTCGTTTTCCACACCCTACATGTTACCACCATCATCACACCCCTAGCCCAATTCTAAGTTGTTATGCATTCTTTTCAAGTCGCGTTTAATCTCCGAGTCACGATGCGTCATGCTCTTCGAATCGTTCGCGCAGCCGAAAGCGCTTTGCCGTCATATTGGTTTGATTGAATACACTGTTGTTGTATTAAAATGTTCTCGGAATCAGCATCCTTCCCGCTCGCCGCTATCTATAATGAATCACCTTACTTAGAGCGTAAGGCTGCTCGGGTTTTCGATGGTTTCCTTCAAGGTGACGAGGAACGCCGCAACGACGTCCCCGTTCACGTGGCGGTGATCCGCCGTGCAGTTCACCGTCATAATCGTCTTGACACCAATCATACCGTTCACCGGGACGACAGTCTTCTCGGAACCACCAACGGCCAAAATCGCGGTTTGACCCGGGGGGAGAATGGCGTCGAACGCGGAAACACCAAACATACCCATGTTGGAGATGGTGAACGTACCGCCAGCGTAATCCGCCGGCGCCAAACCGGAACCACGCGCCTTCTTGACGAGAGCGCTCCAGTCACGGCCAAGTTGGTACACATCCGTACCCGCGGTGTCCTTCAAAACCGGGGTGATCAAACCGGACGGAAGCGCAACCGCAACGGCGATGTTAACCTTGTCGTTGTAGATGATACCTTGGCCATCGACGTACGTGGAGAACATGAGCGGGTGCTGCGCGAGCGCGACGCCGACCGCCTTGGTGAGCAACGCCGTCATGGTCACTCCCTTGGGCTTGAGGGTGGCGTAAAGCTTGTCGAACTCGTCGGTGCAAATCTTCATGGCAACGCGAGACACCGGCACGGAGAGCGACGGGAGCATGTTCTTCGCCACGGCGGCTTGCATCGGCGCGAGCGGAGTAATCGTGCCAACCGGCGCCGGAGGGGCAACCGGGGCAGCCTTGGCCGCCGCCGGGGCAGCCTTGGCCGGAGCAGCCGCAGGCGCGGCACCAGCCTTCGGCGTCGGCGGAACACCAGCCGCGGTTTCGATGTCAATCGCGGTGATGCGGCCGTTCAAGCCAGTCCCGCGCACGGCGTTAATGTCAACCTTGTGCTTCTTCGCGAGCTTCTTGGCGTACGGCGTGGCGACGATGCGGCCAGCCGCCGCGGCGGGCGTGGGCGCAGCCACAGCAGGCGCGGGCGCGGCAGCCGCCGGCGCGGGCGCAGCAGCGGCCGGAGCCGGAGCCGCAGCAGCCGGAGCCGGAGCCGCGGGCGCGGGCGCCGCGGCGGCGGCGCCCCCGCCGCCAGCCTTTGCCTTCGCCGCCGCAATCTCATCCTCACTGTCCACGACATACGCAATCGGCGCACCAACCGTCGCAACTTCACCATCCTCAACCATGATATGCGCGATAATACCGTCCACAAACGATTCCACATCCATGTCCGCTTTATCCGACTCCACGACGACCACCGCGTCGCCCTTCCCGATCGTATCCCCTTCCGACATCAACCACGACACAATCTTCCCTTCCGTCATCGTCGACGACAGCGCCGGCATCATAATCTCCTTAATCTCCGCCTTCACGCTCACGCGCGTGCGCGCCTTCACGGCACCGGACGCACTCGCGCCAGGGCGCGAGGTCGATCGGAGGGTTTGGCGCGCCCCCGACGCCCCTCGCAGGCTCACGCGCGACGTGAGCGCGCTGTACGACGTAGACATGGCGAGCGAAATGTGACGATAACGGTCCTTGACGTCCTGGTGACCGACTTGGTGTCGTGCGCGCGCGTGCACGGCGTCCACGAGTGCGGCATTCGCGCGCCCCGTAGGTTTCTTTTGGATAACTTTCCTCGAACTTTCAAACGTTTCTACGATTTGACCAATGACGACCAGGAGGGGGACCCACTCGATTGGGACCTTGACCAATCGCGACCAGGGAAGCGCGACCCACGCGTGAACCATTCAAATACGGACCGCCACAGTCGCGGCTGCGCGAAAACGCGACCGCGCGCGCGCGCGATCGGTCTTACCGCGCCTCAGTGACGGATCCAAACCAAGTTGGATTGTTCGACTCGGGCAATTTACACACAGGTACGCGCGCTCGCGTGCGTTGATGCGCGCGGTCGCGGTCGCGCGGTCGCTGTGCGACGACGTCGAGCGCGATGGCGTGGTGTGCGCGGGAAAGCCCTAACGCGGAGCGGCGATCGAGAGGCGGCGTCGGCGACGTTGCGAGATGCGTGCGAACGCGCGATGGCGCGATACTGACGTTGCATGTGCTGTGTTTTCGTTTCGTGACGCAGATTTTTATAGAGAACGATGTCTGCTGCTGCTGCCGCGCCGTACAAGGCGCCTGCCGCCAAGGCTGAAGAGGAGGTGCAACGCATGCACCGCATTCGCATCACGTTGACGTCTCGTAACGTGGCGAACCTCGAAAAGGTGTGCGCGGATCTCATCCGTGGTGCCAAGGACAAGCGCTTGAAGGTGAAGGGGCCGGTGCGCATGCCGACGAAGAAGTTGAAGCTCACCGTGCGCAAGGCGCCGAACGGGGAGGGTACGAACACGTACGACCGCTTTGAAATGCGCATCCACAAGCGTTTGATTGATCTTCACTCGCCGGCGGATGTTGTGAAGCAAATCACGTCCATCTCCATCGAACCGGGTGTTGAGGTTGAAGTGACCATCTGCGACACCAAGTAGATGAAATGTTTCGGCGTTTCAGCGGCTCGGCTCGAAAGACGTCGTCGCTCGATCTAAAGTCTATGTCAGATTAGGCAACCGCTCTGGGGTTGATGCGTGTAATCAAATCTTCCTATCTCGTGGTTTTTATTAAAACGCCCCACGTGTCGCCGCGCGCATTTTCGTCTCGCTGTAAAGGTTTTTTGTCTTGATTCGCCAAAGATAATCTTTTCGCCTCGTCATCTTGCGGCTCCTCGTCCCGCCGACCGCAGTGCGAGCCTCGCACCGACGTCGCCGCATGTCGTCGTTCGCCGGGCGCACATCACCCTCGACGTCACCCTCGACGTCAGCGTCGACGACGCCGTGGACCGCGCGCTCGACGGCGTCGCGCTCGAGCGCGGCGAGGACGCGCGTCCCGCTTCCTCCGCGCGCCGCCGCGAGCTCCTCCTCGCTCGCCGCCGACGATTTGTGCGCGCTCGAGCGCGAGTGGCGCGCCGTAGGCTACGACCTCAACGCCCGATGGGCGTTGATGAAGCGTCTGTGGACGCTCGAGGCATCGCGTGCGGGATTGTCCCTGGACGAGTGGAACCTCGGGTGGCACTCGGCGAAGAGCTACGTCGGCATCACGTACATGTACGACGACCGCGGAGACATTTTTGTATCAAAGTATCTCTGCCTCGACCCGGAATTCGACAATGCCGTTGGATGTTTACGCCATGAACTCGCGCACGCGGTGGCTGGACCGACGAGCGCGGATCATGGGACTGGATTTCGCGCGGCGTGCGAGACGCTGGATGTGCCCGCCGCGTGGCGTTCGGCGACGACGGGGGCATTCTATTCCCGACCAGCGGTGCAGATGATGTGGGCCAAGCACGACGTGCAAGAAACGTTGCGAGGTGGGAAGTTTGCCACGCTTCCGGAGTTGTTGTACGAGAAAACGATATGGAGCGCGCCCGTGAACGGAGAGCGCACCGTGTATACGGATGATGAAACAAACACAACCATCGACGCGTTTCAAATGTACGCGTTGGTCTGCGCCGCGGAGGAAGAAGAGACACAGCGACAAAACGCGTCGCCTTGATTGTGTTGAATGCGCGAAAGTGCGCTTATGTGTGTAGCATTGTAATTTATATTCTCATGTGCCAGCAAAGCGTCTCGTCGTCGTGTCCATCAATGTCGCGTGTTGAAATTCTTTTCTTAATGTTTCTTGCATCCTCACTTCTTGCGCTCACTGCTCGGTAAACACGGAACGGTTTTAAACAAAATGTCTATCGCGTTCGACATCTCGCCAAGCTCTCGGCCGACGCGGGCATTGTTCAAGTACACCCGTTCAAGATTCGCTCGCTCTGATTGAAACGTGCGCTCCACCAGTCGAACAACCTTTTCGTTGACATTGTGTTCTATTTTGGTGCACTGCGTCTCACTCACGCTCGAAACTGTAGCACGCATCTTCTCTATTGCTTTGTTAACCTTCTTGTCCGCCAGATTCGCAATGTTGACGATGACACTAGCGATTTTATCGCTCATTTCCTGACGAAACGCCTGATGCAATTTGTTCACGCGTTCATTCGCTGCGGCGTTCTCCATCAAAACCTTCTCCATCAAAATCTCCTCCTGATTCTTCAAGCGCGCGCTGAGCGTCGCTTCCATCGCATTACATCGTTTTTCGACGTACTCTTCAAACGCTCGCATGCGATCTTGAAGCTGTCGAATCGCAAAGTTTGACACCTCTTCGCGCTCTCGCGCTCGTTGCACGTCGTCATTCAAAACCCCAAAGTTTTTCTCCCAAACTGCCATGTTTGCATTCAACGACTCCACCAGTCCTCGCTTTTTGGCTTCGCCTAATCGCATCGAGACGATGATTTCATTTATCTTCTTGCATACCGTGAATAATCTCGCATCTGAAGCGTTCGCGCGACAGCCGTACGCGTCCGCCTCGCGCTTCGCGTCATCCAATGCCGCCATCAAGCGCGCCATCTCGCCTGCGCCTTCATCCAAGCTTTGACGCACGCTATCAATATCTTGCCTGTACCTATCTTGCTTGTACGCATGCACAGCGAGGCATGCGATGATGTATCGCGCGTCGTATCGGTCAACGCGCTCGCGCTTCACCCAAACCATCCCATCTTCATCGTCGCCGTCGCCATCGTTCGTCGTCGCCGTGCACAAAATCGCACCCATATTCACGCCGCGTCCATCGTCGCCATTGTCGTCGCCATTGTCGTCGTCGTCGTCGCCGTCGTCGTCGTCGTCGTCGCCGTCGTCGTCGTCGTCGTCCTCGTCCTCGTCGATGTGGAACCAGCGCACGAATGTCTTCGCCCATCGTTCGTTACGCATCTGCGTCGACACCGTACGACGACGCTCGCGCGCCTCGCCCGCGACGCCCGCCTCGCGCCTCGCGCGTTTCGCACCGCGCCCGTCGTCGTCGTCGTCGTCGCCGTCGGCATCGTCAGCGGCGGCGGCCGTCGCCGTCTCCGCCGCGTTTCGCGCGTCTCGACGATCATCATCATCGACTCGTTCGATGGACTCCACCGCCGGGTCGTCGCCTCGCATTCGTCGTCGACGCACGCGCCGCATGTGTCGCGGATCGTGTGCGAGCCGCCCATTTGCCGACCGCGTCGCGCGCGACACTTTGCGCGCCATGGTGTGCGGGGCGATGCTCGCGGTCTGGCGACATAAACCGTCATGCGCCCGAAGCGCTCGCGCCAGCTCACCCTTCGCGAGCTCGGTGGCGTGTGCGCGTCGTCGAATTCGTATTTCGTGCGCGCCACCGCGCGGGAGTGCGCGCCGCACGTCGAGACGCTGCGTCGTTGCGTCGTTGCGATGCGATGCGATGGTCATCGCATCGATGAAGATGATGCGTCGCAAAAAATATCGCGCGATGACATCACGCGTGACGCGCGCGAGGCGTTAACGCAGTTGGCGAGCATGAATGTGAAACCGGACGTCATGCGCGCGAGCGGGGCGGGGGTGATGGTGCGCGTGGTGAGCGAAGGAGCGTTGGGTGACGATTTAGCGCGTCGTGCGCGACGGTTGTTCGACGCCTGGCTCAAGCATGTGATCGCCGACGCCAACGATGCGTTCGAACGGTGAGGGCGATGAACGACCGTCACGCGCGATTGATGGATTCTCGCGTGCGCGCACGCGCGAGGGGTGAAGCTGAAAAGCTTTGTATTGTGGTGTTCGTTCGTTCGTTCGTTCGTTCGTTCGATCGATCGCGCGCTTTGTTCAACGTTTGTATTACACTACTCTATGTCGCTACGGACTGACGGCGTGATACCGCACGACGTCGCCGCCGAGCGCGCCGAACGTGAGCTTTGATAGCGCGCTCGCGGTGTGGCTCTCGCGCACGACGCCGTCGTCGAGCATTTTTTGAAGATGCAGCCGCGTGATTTTCGCGCACGACGTGTACAGCACGAGCGTCGATACCAGCGACGCGTACATCGCCCGCGTGAGCTCCCACGTCGTCAGCCCCTCGCGCACGTGCTCGCGCAATGTATTCAACAGCATATTTTCTCGACTGACGCGATGCGCGATGTATCCACTGACTTTCGCCGCGCCGTCGACGACGACGTCGCCGTGCGAGGGATACAAACGGTTCTCACCGCCGAGCGTCGTCCCGCGTCTCGCAAACGACGCAAGTTCATCCTTCAACCTCGCCAACGACGTCGAATACGCCGTCAAGTCTTCAAAATCCGTCGTCGAGCCATTCAACACGCAATCTCCCGCGAATATCGCGCCTTCTTCCTCCAACGCGAAGCACGCGTGGTCGACGGTGTGCCCCGGCGTCCGCAACGCGCGCAACGTCGCCCCTTCCACGCGTATCACATCGTCATCCTCCACCGGCACGTACGCCCGCACGCTCCCTTTCGTCTGCTCGCTGAATACGTATTCGCCTTTATTCTTCCGGATCACCTTGTACGCCGGCACGTCGTACCCCAACGCGCGTCGCGCGCGCGCGAGCCCGCCCACGTGGTCCGGGTGCCAGTGCGTGCACACCACGCACGCGATCCGCTCCACTCCGCGCTCGCGCATCGCTTGCATCAAAAGCGCATCGTACCCGGCGCGTCCTTCGCCGCAATCGATGAGCGCGCGCTCGCGGCCGGTGCCGACGAGGTACGTGTTCGTGCCGCGGAGCGTGAGCGCGGATGGATTCAGCGCGAGAATTCGCGTGACGCGTGCGCTGAGCGTGACGATCGGGGCGAGGTGCGGGACGTGCGCGGGGCACGGGGCGACGAGGGCGCGCATGGCGAGCGCCTGCGCGGCTTCGAGCCACGCGTGGGCGTTGGCGACGTCGGCGAACATGGGTGCGTCGTGGTGTGGTGACGTTTCGTGTGCGTTTTTTTTGTGCGTTTTAGTGGGGACGTCTTGACGCGTGCGTCGTCGCGGCGGCGAGGCGCGACAGCGCGGGGACGGCGCGCGGTCGAGAGATATTTATTTTCTCGCGCGCGAGATGTCGTCGGAGGATGCGTACGCGGATGTCGGGCTCGGGAAAGGCGCGTGGTGTTGCGATACGAAGAGTGAAATAGCACCCGAAGACGAGGCGGCGGTGTTTGAGGAGATTCCGACGTTTGCGTGGACGTTTCCGCATTTGAAGGACGTGCCGACGGTGCCGGCGAGAACGAACACGACGCACGTGGCGGCATGGTTTGATGGCTGCCGGTATCGCGTGGAGTTTGATGTTGAAGGTGGTGGGACGGTGGGCGCGCTGAGGCAAAAGTTGTTCGACGGAGGCATGGGGCGCGGTGATGAGATGAGCACAGGTGCGCGTAGAAAAGTCGACGATGCGGAAGATATCGTGATGATGTATGCTGGAAAGCGCATGTTGGATTTGGACGCGCCGTTGCGCGAGTATGGCGTGCCTGTGGGGTGTAAGATTTTGTTGGCGATTCCGCGAGCGTTGCTCGAGCGCGCCGAACGAGGCTTGGGTCCGGCACCAGAGGATGATTACTGGGCGTGATGCGCTAGTTTCATTGCGTTGTAATACAACATACATCTATAATATCATGGAAGGTAGTACATACAGTTTTAGTGGCCACCGCCACTGCTTGGAATTTCGGGCGGCGCGTCGGGCGACGGCATCGGCTGCCCGGTAAACGGCTGTCTGTCGCCGCTACCATATTTCGCGAACACTATCGTTCCCGTGACGTAGAAAATCATCGCGGGGATGAACATACTGAGCTCCCAGTTATCAGTTTCTTTCAACAAATATCCCGTCAGAGGCACGCCGATGACACCAGGAAGCGCGCCGCAGGTGTTCGTCATGCCGAGTAAAATACTCGAATATTTCGGCGACAAATCTTGGTGGTTCGAGTACAATCCCGCGTAGGAAAACGCACCTAGGGACAGACCCGCGGTGAGTAATCCAACGGTGGCGATTGGATTTTCTAGGTACGCCGCCGTGCCCATGGCCACGGCGGGCCCCATGAAGGAGATGGTTTGCATCGTCTTTCGCACCTTGGTGACGGGCATGCCTTTCTTGATTAAACGATCCGCCGTGGGACCAGCAATCGTGGCCACGGCGATGTTCGCCAGCGGTGGAAGTAGCGTGAGGAGCGACGCGTTCGTAAGCGTCACTCCGAGCTCGTCGGTAAAGTACGACGGCAACCACGCGAGAAGGACGTAGAATCCCCAATTGTTGCAAAAGTGCACGTACATCAAAGCGCGCACTGGCGTACTCGATATAAACTCTCGCCAAGGTATTGGCGCGTCCTCATCGACTACCGCAGATGAGTTTGCCATGACTTCCGGCGCACGCGCGCCAATCAACCCGGTGACGCCGTCATTTTTGTAACTTTCCTCCACCATGCCGCCAGAGCCGTACATTTTCATCGCCCACAAGCTCCACACCAAACCAAACGAACCAAACACCCAAAACACGCTGCGCCAATTCGTGGCTTGAATCAACAACGGTGCGACGCCCAAACCGAGCACAGATCCCATGTTAAACCCGCTAAACACGAACCCTACGGCACGTGAACGCTCGCTCACGCTCACGCTGCGCGCTATAATATCAGTCGCCGCCGTCGGCGCCACGCCTTCCCCCAATCCCACGAGCACCCGCGCCAAGAATAAACTCTTCTCATCCGTGCCTACGAATGGAATCATCACTGTCGCCGTCGATAATAATAACATTCCCAGCGGTAACACCCTTGCCCCGCCCAATTTCGTCGACAAATACCCCCCGGGAAGCTGCGACGCCGCGAACCCGTAGAAAAACGCGCTCTGAATAAACCCCGCCGTCGTCGGTGACCACCCGAAATCCTTCGCCATGGGAATAATCGCCACAGATATATTCACCTTATCCATGTTACATATCACGAACGCAAAGATGGTGGTGAAAAGCACGCGGTAGCGACTCGGAGCGCCGAGCCAGAGGTTGGACACATCCGCGCGCGACGTCGGAAACTCAAGCGCCCACGCCTCGTCATCCTCACCATCGCCCTCCGTCGTCGTCGTCGCCAGCGAAGAACTTTCAACGCGCCGCACATCGGCGCCCTCTCGCGCGCCCTCTCTCTCGCGCGCACCGTCAACGCCGTCGAAATCCACTCGCGGACGCGAACGTTGTTCCCCCGCGCTGTCATCCACGCGCGCGCGCGAGACGCGCGGTGTCGCGCGCGCGACGCGTTCGCGCCCACCGACGCGCGGACGGTGACGCATTCGCGCCGTCGACGGCGCAGCGAGGCGCATGACGGCGTCGTGCGCGGCGTCGCGCGTCGCGGAGTGCCGCGCGCGGAGGCGGCGCTGGCGCCTCACATTCCGACTCGACGACGACGTACGCACCGCGACGCCGCGATCGACGACGCGGACGCGACGGGAAAGGACCGACACACATCGCACGACATGGCACCCGCGGCGCAAACGCCCGAACAGATGTCCCCGGAGCAACGCGACGCCGCGTTCGCCATGGCTGGGCAAGAGATGGAGTACAGAGTGGAGCTCTTTAACAAAATGGTGGCGAGCTGCTACGAAAAGTGCGTGCGCGTCGATGGCGTGGGGTTGGGATAGTCGCTCACGACGCGTGTGCGTTCGCGCGAGCGTTTATTCGCGGTGTGTGCGCGTGTGTGCTGACGACGAGGTTCTTTGTTTCGCGTAGGTGCATCGACAAAAAGTTCAAGGATGGCGACTTGAACGTCGGGGAGAATTCGTGCGTGGATAGGTGTTCGGCAAAATATTGGGAGAGCGTGACGATCGTAGGGCAGATGCTAGGTGCGGCGGGTCAAGCGCCGCAGTGAGTTGATTTCCAAGATACGTATATTTTTTCGTCGTCTGCGCGGGGCGAAACCTAGGGGCGTACGCGAAATAGTTTACATTTACGTTTACGTCGCCGCGATAGAGCGTTTGGTGTGTTAATTAGAATGTCATATGCATGGTCAGAACGTATAGTAGTTATTCATTACACGCCGTCGGAGTTAAAGCGACGGCTTTTGGTCGAGCGATGGCTTTGGCGTCGTTGTCGGCGGCGTCACGCGCGTCGCGCGCGGCAATCAATCAATCGGAAAATGTAATTCGCGGTATTCATCTTCGACGTCAGCACCGCTCCCACTAAGAAGGTCGGCGTTTTTACGCTCGTACTCTTCCGCCATGGCGATGCGTTCAACGTACTTGCGCGAAAAGACGTCGATGTAATAGACGGCTCCGTTGTACACGCAGGAGAAAAACGCAATGGCCATCGCGGCGGTGTGCGCCGTCTTGCTCGAATACATCAATGGAATGAACATGAACGTCACAATCGTGTACGTCAACTGAATCCAAATAAAGACGAATTTGGTCTTGACTGTCTTCGCGTCGAACATTTCATCCTCACCAAAAAAACCGATGTGTCTCATCAACTTGAGTGCCATTCTATTCTGCGCCGATTTCGTGTCGCCCGCGAGCCATCGCAACGACGTCATGAGCGTTGGATCACTGTCCAGCTTTTTCATGTCTAAAAGTTCAGTTTTTATCAGATACAACACTTGCCACGTCAAGTACCCGAATATCGGGTACACCATCAAGTCGCGTAAACCTTCGTACAGCGCCGGCGAATCCAAATCCATAGGGCTCAATCTATTGATGTCATCGCCGTGCCCATACCATCGCCCACACCACGTCAACAAACACGGCATGGCGTGCACGAATACGCTCTGTACCTTGTCCACGCTATGAAACACCAACGAGTTGCGCCACATCGGAATCGCCACCAGCACCGGCCCATTCGCAAATGCAAAAATCGACCGAAACAACGTCACGTTTCTCGGTGCATACGCGTGGAAAATCAAACACGCCGCGTTCGCAAAGTAACAAAAGTCATACAAGAAATATTGCCATCGAATCATGCGATAGTACGCCGCTCGAGCGACAAAAATCAAAGGCGTGCACACGCAATAGTACTTCCAAAACTCCTCTGGCATCGACGTCGCCACGTACTGCGTCGTCATCAGCGCCCCCACGCCCGCACAAAACGACCATTTATCAATGCGTCGAATCACCCGAGGGAGCTTGACGTAATCCCGCACGCGCGTGCTCTCGTTTCCCGTCACCGCCCGTCGCACCGGTTTCCTCGCCGAGCTGATCAATTTCCCCGAACGCGCCCGAAACGCCGCCGCAATCGCGCGATCCGCGCGCGTCGACGCCGCGCCTTGCGTCGACGCATCCGTCGTCGTCGTCGTCCTCGTCGGTGTGCGCCCGCGC
>JACLAB010000735.1_pt1 | contig 35909 bp, 47 predicted proteins | sample 8027921 | NCBI WGS metagenome assembly JACLAB01 (sample SAMN15725117, study PRJNA655200) | protist metagenome | isolation source: fluorescence activated cell sorting (FACS) single amplified genomes of... | place: USA: West Boothbay Harbor, Gulf of Maine | collected 2000-07-19 | reverse complement strand
TTATATGTTAAACTGCCTTCTGGTGGTGTAGGTGGTAAGCAAACATATTCTGCTGAACTATCTCCAAGTGGATTCCAGACATTTACTACATCACTCTCTACATTAACTCCTGCAGGACTTAATATCCTTCTTGATGTTGATGGTGATGGTAATGACGATTTCAACTATGCACAAGATGCTGCAAATCAAATTGAAAGAAATAGAGAATGGTTGCAGCAAGAAACATACGGTCATATTACTGCAAAGTATCCTGATCTACTAACTAATCCTAACATCACTATTGGTAAGTGTGAAAGAGACATCGGATACTTTGTTGATGCAACTGTCAAAGACTTGCGTCTGGGTGGTAACATCAATACAATTCTTGCTGCCGAAGGTTATCTAGTTGGTGGTCAGTTAGACTTCATCGATAACGAACTGACTGAAACTTTAGAGGCATATGATTACTTGAAGCGCCTGATGATCGGCGCAATGCGTAACTTCAACTTCTTGATTAAAAATTGTACAACAACCGATGGTAGTGCAACTGTTGTAGTTGGAGATACTTCAGGTCTTGTTCCTGGTATGAGAGTTATTGAATATGATCAAAACGATTATACAGATGGTTTACTTAATGAGGGATCTGTTCCGCTTCTTGACAACATTAACGTCAATACTGCTATCATTGCCGAGATTGTAAACTCAACTACAATCACATTGAGGGATCAGACAACAGGTGTAGCATATAATGCAGTTGGAACAACTAATACTGCATGGTTGTATTTTGAAAATCTTTCTCAATATGCTCAAACATTCCAGTATGCCAATAATGATATTACCCAGGATACAAATTATCCAGAGTGTGCCAACATTGCTACAGCAATTGAAGGATACTTTGATAATGTTAACCTGGTGTTGTCTGGTAACGGTAGTCAAGCAGTAAGAGTAGAAGCACCTATCGAGTCTCGCTCTTTAACTGGACGTGCAACTTTATTTTCTATTAATACGGGTGGATTGCAATCTGATCCCCATGGATTACAAACTGGTACACCGGTAAGACTTGTTCCAAGAGCATTGACAATTGACACTGATAAGCGTCTTGTTAGATTGCCTCGTGGATTTGAAACCAATAGACCTTACTATGTAATCGCTCCTGGTAGAAATACATATCCATATTCATTCAATAATACTAGTGAGTTTGATACAACTGCTGGAACAGGTTTATTACTTGCTGCTACTAAAGAAAACGCAGCTGCTGGTATTTACATCTACTCGCCAGAAACTGAAGCAATTGATCCTGGAGTAGAGATTGTTCTACAGCAGTATGTTCTTGACGAGTCATATGACTTACATCGCTATGTCACTAATGTGAGTGGAATTTATCTTGAGACAGATGTTCCTCACATCTTTGATGTTCCCCTACCTAACGTACCCGCACAAACTATTTTCTTCAGAACTTCTTCTGATGCTAACTCACAACTTCCTGATGTTGCTGGTGGTGGACCAGTAGAAACTGATGTTTACTTCTATCCTCGCTATGTAAGCAAGACGAAGTTCTCTGTTCATACATCTCAAGCAGATGCACAAGCGGGTGTAAACGCAGTTATCTTTACTGCTAACAGTGGTAGTGATTTCATTGTATATGGAAATAAGAAAACATCTCCAATGAAGTTTGATGCTTCTAACTTCAATAGATGGTATCTTAACGTTATTGATGAATCTTCGGGTGGTCAAAATCAAAACGGTATTCTTACAAGATTCCATGATCCTGATTTTGTTGATGGAACCGGTAATCTATTCACCCCAGATACATGGTATGAGAGATATTCTGATGATAGAAACGAACTCGATAGAATCTATCGTTTGCGTTATGTTGTTCCACAATATCTTGAAAACGTCCGTGAACCTCTTAATGGTTATGTTATTAAGACTAGAACTGATGATAGAAGAAGACTTCGCCCACAAAAGTTAACTCTGGAACCATATAGCAGTGGAGCTCCTGCTGTAGCACAATTCTTCAACCCATCACAACCTACAGAACAACTTGGTGCTTCTTTAGCAGATTTGAATACTGCTGGTATTGATATCGGTTCGCCCGAGGATCTATATGATCCATATGAAAATCCTCTTCAGATTGAGTTCCAATCAAAGATTGCAACTACCATTCAAAGTGCAAGAACTGTCACGAATGATCTTGGCGAAAGCAGATTAGAATTAACTGTATTTGATCATACTATTACTAATCAGAGTTTAAAGAACGAAATCTTTACTATTATTGAAATTTCTGCTCCTCAAGGTGCTGGTATTGAAGAAGATTTATTCAATAGTGATGATGACAACTACGTAACTTGGAGTGGTTATTGCACTGGTTCTGCATATGTTCATGCATATTTCCCAGCAGCTATTGAAGCAACAGCATTTGTTATCCTTAAGAATGTCACTGGCAAACTGGATTTCAACACTGCTGGTGCAGGATATGTCGGCAATTCTGTTACAACATTCACGCAATCGAATGGAACTTTCTGGACCTTATTAGGTGAACCTGATAGTTTCAATAGTATAACTCCTTATCGAGGAGCATCTAGATCTACTAGAGATAACTTCCTCTATAGAATCGAAGGAGCAAATCTTTATACAGTTGTTCCTGGTGATAGAGTAACAACTCCTGGTGGTGATACTTATACAGTATCAAATATTTCTGATGTTCCTGAAATTGAAGATAGTTTCTATATTTTTGACGTTGAACAGATTCAAGAAGTTATTCCTGCACAGCAAGATGGTATTTACTATCTTACTGCTGTACGTGGTAACATCTCTCCATTCCCAACAGGTGCTGGTGTTGGTGATAACTTTAGAAACTATAAGTTCTCTCAACCAATCTCTAATCTATATCCTCTAGATTACAAGAACGACCCACTGTGGTTCCAAGTTGATGACAATGGTAACAGAGATGTAACTATTGTTGATCCTCCAGCATCATCAGCTGCGGCAGATAACTATGTTCATGGTCTTGTAACACTTAATGATTACAAGTACAGTGAAACAAAAGAAGCAGTTACTGATCTTCTTGCTACTGATCCACTTCTTTCCTATCAATTTACAAACACTACATCAAATATTGATGGAAATATTGTTGATAACAGATTGAGAGCACAAGAAGGTAACTCTTCTATTGGTTCAGAGAACAGAAAGATCCCTATTAATGGTGACTCTGAATATCCTCTTGATGGTAGATTCTATGTTGAACTTCGTAGACCATCTATTGCAAGATCTGGTAACCACACGTTTGAGTACCTTGGTTTCGGTCCTGGTAACTACTCAACTGGTTTCCCACTTCGTCAGGAAGTTGTTCTATCTGATAAGCAAGACTTCTACGCACAAGCAAAACGTGAAGATGGTGGTATTGTCTTCTACACGGGTCTAAACTCCAACGGTGATCTCTATATTGGTAATCGTAAGATCAACGCTATTACAGGCGAAGAGACGTTCCTTGAGCAGGCAGTTCTAGGTGATAGCGGTGATGATAGTGATACTATTGGAGCACTTGTCACTACATTCGACACTGCAGTTACATTTAATGACAAAGTAACAGTTGAAGGAGATTTGTTCCTCAACAACCCAGTAACAATTAATGTTGACCCATTCGAGGGAGATTCACTTCGCATCCTATCATTGGTTGGTGCTGGTGATGACCCAACTCTTGATAGATCTTCTTTCAGAGACAATAAAGACGGCGACATTGTTCTAACCAAGAACGAAGTTAAAGCAGGTGTATTTAAACTTAATCCTCGCGGTAATGTAGGTGCTCAAGGTCAGGTTTATAGTATTAGAACACATTATACTGGTGGTACTCCTTCTAATGTAACACCAAATAATACTGGTTTAGTTGCTAATGGCGGTTCTGCTTGGTATTCTTTGCAGAATATTACTTACGGTTCTTCTATCATTCCTAATGCTGGTGATATTATTTGGAAAGGCGAGGAAGTTGGTTATTCTGGATCTTTGGGTTGGATTTACTCAAACTTCTTTACCGAGATTGGAGATGGTCAAATCTTTACTATTACTACTGACAATTCTACTGCTGTTACAATTCAGTGGGCTGTTGGTATTACTAACCAAGACCTGAAGGTTAAAGTTGGTGAGAAACTTCGTATTTCTTCTTTCAGTAACAACTTCTTTGACGGAACTTGGAATGTAATTAGTGCAGTAGATGTAGAAAATACATGTCAGATCAGACTCTTTAACGAGATTGCTGCAAATACATACAACTGGGAAGACGAAGGTCCTGGTGCGAAGATTGAAGTTTCCGAATCCATCTGGAAAGAAACTGGTGTACTTGGAGCAGAAGCATTACGTACATACACTAATATCCCTGGTGACTATAAGTTAGGCATCAATACAGTTGGTAGAACTAATCAAGAAGCATCATTGACCGCTAATGTATCTTCCGAGTCAGATCCTCGTGCTAACTTGGATGTTGTTGGTAATGCGTTCATCAGTGGTAAGAATTTAGTAGCATATGATGCTCTCGGATCAGTTTCTACTAATAACTATCTGGGCGAACCTTCTAACAATAAGGTATACTTCCCACTTACTAATGCATTCTTGGTTGGTGGTGATAGTTCTGATGGAGATGACTTCGCAACATTACGTGTTTCTACAACAGATCTTGCGGTTGTTGATCGATCAGCAACTTACAGAACTGGTGGACGTGTTGGTGTTAATACCAGCATTGGTCTGGATCCATCTACTGAACTCGATAAGAACTTCGTTGTTATCGGTGATTCCAGATTTACTGGAAACATGCAGATTCAGGATGACTTGAGTGTAGATGGTGGAGATCTTAACTCTACTTCTGAAACTTTCCAGTTCTTAACAAATAATGTTGATTTCTTCGTCGGTTTAAATCAGTCAGAGTCGATTATTCTTGGTAACTCTACTACATCTTCACAATCGATTAGCATTGGTGATTCTGTCGGTAGTTCATCAACTCAAACTGTCAGAATTGGTTCTAATGCAGGATCAACTAACCTTAAAATTCATGAAAGATCGAAGAATGCGGTAGTTGATATTGCTACAGTTGAGGATGATGTTACTAGTAACTGTGATGTTAGACTTGGCGGTGCAGCACCTAATCTTGCTTCTAGCACATATATTGGTACATATCAGACTAAACTTGCTGGTACACTTGAAGTTGCTGCTTTTGCTGGCACATCTTCTGCTCGTATCTTTACTCCAGCAGCAACACTTAATATCGGTGATGGTCAGTCAACAACTGCATTAAAACTTGGAGTTAACGCTTCTCAAGTTACTATTGCATCGTTGGGTGGTAAGACTACTATTAGAAACTCTCTTGATGTTCTTGCAACTGCCACTGTTTTTGGTAACCTTAAACTTGATGGTGGATTGAGTGCTGGTATTGTTGAACTTGAAAGAGCAAGATTCGCGACTAATCCATCCGATCACATTGTTGGTTCGCTGGAAAATCCAAATGTTACATTCCTTAAGTTCTCACAAACAGGAAAAGTAATTGATACTGCTGGTGTTGGTCTCTGGGGTGGTCCTTCTTTCTTACTTGGCGGTGGACAGATTGCTGCTATTGATAATATTAATCCTACTCAAAGTGCAACATGGGTTGCTAACACCACATATTCTTTCATCGAAGCAACTGGTGGAACAGGTGAAGGTGGATTGTTCACTATTCAAGTATTGAGTGATGGCACTGCTGTTGTTGAACTAGTATCTCCTGGTTCTGGTTATAGCAATAATGATCTTCTTACTATTCCTGCTTCTACTCTAGGCAATCCAGCTGGCGATGATTTAACTTTCCAGGTTTCTGGAGTTAATGCTGCTGGTAATCTTTACAACTTGCCGATCACTCAACCATCTGTTAGTGATTTCCAGATTGGCGATTTGCTTCTGATTGATAGAGCAGATCCCCTATCTCCTGATAGTATTGATGGTGCTGGTGCTACTTTACCGAAGGATCAATCACAAACGGAAATCGTTGAGGTTGTTGGACTAACTAACATCACCAACCCGAATGATCCTAGTGGTTTCCGTATCTCGGTTTCTCGTGCTAACTCTGGTACAACAGCAAGAACAGATCACCCTGATGGTTGTGTAATCAATAAGTTAGATAAGCAAACAAATGCTTCATTCATTACTGGATTTGACTTCGATTACAACGGTGAATTAGATCCTGTAGCAAGTGTACTCATTACTGATGCACAAGTTCAGAAGATTGTTTCTGACGGCACTGACATTGTTACTATTCATTGGCAGAGTGAGACAAACTCTACATTGAATGTTGATTATGGTGAGTTTATCAGAATCTCTGGCACAAACGTAAGTGAACTGAATGGTGATTGGCCTGTACAATCAAGCATTGTTGCTAATGATAGTACGGTTGAAGTTAGGATTGGCGGCACACTTGCTGCTGCTGAATATCTCTGGACTGATCAATCTTCAGATGCAGAAGTTAGATTGCAGAGTGCATCTGGTCTTCTTGCTGATACTGCTCCTGTTCGTATTGGTATTTCTGAATTCGGTGGAGTCTTAACAACTAGTGATTACTTACTTCTTTCTGATAGTGAGATTGTTAAAGTTGTTGAACTAGTATCTACAGACATTCAATCATTCATTGTTACTGATGGTGGTACGCCAGAGTCTGTTAACTTCAAGATTGAATCTACAACCGGTAATACATTCGGTAGTGGAAATCTTAACTTCGGTCAAGGATTTAACAAGTTAGTTGTTGATGGTCCTACTGGTAATACTGCTATTGCAGGAACACTTACTACCGAGAACACACTCACGATCAACGGTTCTACAATCGAAGGTCAGCAGTTCTTTACAATCACCAACGGTGGTCCTTCTTACCTATCTGACGGAACAACTGTTGCGGTTCCATTCAGAAAAACATTCGAGATTGATACAGCAACAGGTGATTTAATCTTGAATGGTGGTAACTTCAATATCTACGGTGTTGATGGAACTACCCCAAGACTTACCTTTGATAATTCTTCAGGAGACTTTACCACATATGGTTCATTCTCTGCTTTAGGAACAGGAACAAGTACATTTGGCGGATCATTAGCAATTGCTGGTGATGTTACGATTGAGGGCGGTGACCTAACTATTAATGCTGGAGGAAGTCAATCCTTCGGTATTCGTGCTGATAAAGCAATTACATTGGGTGGAATTACTAACTACTTCTCACCTACGGGTGGTCGCAGATGGGATTATTCCGATTCCTTTCTAGTTATTGCAGAAGCAAACGTAAATTACTTCCTGAATATAAGTCAGAACACGTTGTTTAAACTTCCTCGAAATGCAAAAAATGGCGACATGATTAGGATTATAGATATTGGTGGTATCCTAACTTATAACCGTTCACTGGTTATTAGAGCAGAAACTGGCGTTGCGGTTCAGAACTCTACGGAGAATACAACATTAGCAATGCTTTCTGGCATTGACTCGGCCGAGCTTAATAATTATGACGGTGGTGAACTTATTGTTCAAACACCTTATGCAGGATTTGCTCTTGTATATGCAGGAGCATCTGATGCAGATGGTAACACTGCTGTTTCCACCTCCAAAATTGGTTGGTATTTAATCGAAGTATAAAAAAATGCCTTTCTATCAAGAAACTAAAACTGCAAGAGGTGCTGCTATTGGCACGATTATGCCATGGACTGGGGGATTGACATCAATCCCCTCTGGATGGATTATTTGTGATGGTCAGAGTATCTCTGCTAATGATTTTCCGTTATTAGCACAAGCAATTGGAGACACTTATAATGCTGGCACTAGTGATTTTGATGGTAATCCTCCAAACAACTTTCCTAATTATGCTGGCAATATTAAAATGCCTAATCTCAATGGTAAAACATTGATTGATATAGAAACATCATATTTTGCCGATTTTAGTGCTGGTGGTACTGGTCGTCTTGCGGATGTAGATGCAAAAGCGTTGATCTTGATGGACCCTATCATCGGAACAAATGAAGATGCTGGAGTAACTACTATTTTTACTGATGTTTTTGTTGATTTAGTTTTTAATATTAATAATGACGACAGATCTGGATATGCGGGTAGAATACAAGGAAATACAAAAATTGATGGGGAAGGATTTGTAACTATTTACCCTGGACCAAGAAAGTTAGGTAGAGCGCATATTAAGAGACATACTCATTTAGGATCTTTAGAAACTATTGATAGTCGTAATGCTCGTAAACCTGGACAAGGAGTAGTTCCTTATGATCCAGTTTATTACACTCTTTTTGCTCAAGGTACTGATAACGATGGACAATCGGCCGATAGTGATGATGAAGTTAGTGCTGGTGAAGCTTCCAAAGTTGCTTTTTACTTTGGTTGGTCTACTGATCTAGGTTGGCAAAATGATTCCCCAGCTGGGGCAGGTACTGGTACATCGAACGAATCTGCAACTGCTGCTGGAAACTCTGACGTATATGGTGGTATCGTAGCTGGTAGATTGTTGGGTGCTGGATCGACGGGTGCAAGCACCCCTGCACCACAAGATTCTAATGTTGTTGATACATGGACTTTACTATGGCCAACTGGCAATGATATTCCCAGTGGTTTTGGTGAAGGTCAACCTGGTAAAGTGCTTGCTAAAGCACATTCAGAGCAACCGCCTATTAATATGAAACCAGCATTCTTATCTCAAACTCCATTAACTAATGAATTTATTAACGTTGATGGGTTTTCTAAATATATTTCGGGCAATGCTCCTGCGGGTGTCGGAGGAAATACTGTGGGTATTCCTGAAGGATTTACAAATTTTTATACAACATCCGACACTACAGTTGGTGATACACTTGTGAGTAATCCTGGACTTGGTTTTACTGAAGAAAATGAGTCTCCCGGTAGTCCGATCTTTGCACATACTCATGACGAGTTTGATGTAACATTTGATAGTAGTAGAATGAGACCCCAAAGCAACTTAACTGCAAGTGTTAGCATGCCAAATGCTACCCTTGATAATGTGGCAAATCGAAATGCATTGCAAATTGATTTTAATATTCAACAACCAAGAGTAACTTCAATATACATTATCAGGGCATACTAAAATGGTAAAGAGAACTAGTAACTATACTCACAACAAATCCCATTGGGGTGGAATTCCAGGAACCATTCAAATGCATACCGTTCATGGTTTGGGATTTAATAATGATCCAACTACTGCGGTATTTAAAGAGGCTATGCCTGGGGGATTTTTAAAATGTGATGGAACCGTAAAGAATGCAAAAGATTTTTACTTGTTATCACAAATTTTAGGAGTAGGAGATAACTCTAGATTCAAAAAAGATTCGGTTAATGTAAGAAATGCTGATGTTGCGACAAATGATCTCGGTCAGTTTCAACTTCCTGATTTAGGATCAAAAGTAATTATTGGTAGTAGAGGATCTGGAGAATATTTTTCTACAACTTTGGAAGATGATGAGAGTGTTAGTAAAGTCGGTGTTGAAGTAGAACCTCTCACCAATATTGGAGATAGAGCAACAGTAAACTATATTGGAAACATGGTAATCGCCTCTGATATTGCTACCTTTAATGGATCTCCTAGGTTTAATATTCCTAGAAATACCAGTTTAACCACTCTTTCTATTGATGAATTTCAAGGTCATTATCATAATGCTGCTGGCGGTGAAGGATTTACAGTTTTAAATAAAACAGTTACTCATGCTACTGGTGGTGACGGTAAAGGACCTAGAGCTAACACTGCAAATGCTTCTGCAGGAAATAGTTTAGAAGAATCGTCTTTAAATGTTCCTACAGGTGAAGCGGGGCATGATCACACAGTTACAAGACCCTATACGTATACTAGTGATTTTACATATACGTATAGCAATATTGATGTTCCTCTAGATGATATGGAATCTTATGTAGATGTGGATGTTGAAAACTTAAATGTATTGAATCAAGTCGTTACGCCATTTATTTTAGTTCATTATATTATCAAATTTTAGCGGTAATATTTTATGGGACAATATTCTATAGGTAGGTCTGGTAGTGGTAATATTCAAGTACCATCAGATGTAAAGACCATGACTTATATCACTGTAGCTGGTGGCGGCGGTGGTGGTTATCCTAACATTTCTGGTTTACCTAGACCTGGATTCACGGCACCATCGGCAGGTGGATATACTTGTGCCGGTGGAGTTATATCTTATGGTGGTGGAGGAGGTAGTTTATACAGTCCTGGATATGGTGGTTATGGTAACTGGAGAAATGGATCAGCAGGTAGATTCGGTGGTGGTCCGTGGAATAGAGCTGCATCTGGATATTCGAGTTATGGATCTGGTGGATCTGGTCAGTGGAGAGGATCATCTAGTTCATACGGTGGAGGAGGCGGTGGTGCATCTTGCTGTACAAAATCTAGAGGAACTAGTGGTGCTGAAGCAGGACAAAATGTTTATGTTCGTATAGGATACGGAGGAACACAAGGAGGAAGTGGTAACTGTAGATATGGTGCTTCTGGAGGATTTTTTGGGTGTGTTTGTACATATGATGCTCCAACACCATCAATCAGTGCTAATCCTACTAGTTTTAGAGCAAATCAAACTGATGGAAATAATGGTCAAACAACTTTATCTTGGACGATTGGTGGCGGAGATTCTGATTCTGAAGTATTAGAAAGACTGCGAAATGGTTCCGTTGTTGAAAGTTATGGTCAAGTAAATAGGACTAATAACGGGTTTGTCGTTGCTCCTACAGAAACTAGTGAATTTAGATTAACTGCTTCAAACCCTGCATACAGTAGGTCAGATTCAGTTTTTGTTAACGTTTATATAGAACCGGTAATAAACCTTTCAGCAACCGCTGATAATCAGGACCCAGAATCCGACCCACCAACTTACACGATAGTACAAGGAAACAATATTATATTGTCTTGGACCGTGACTGGCGATGCTTCCTCACTAATTATTGAACCTGGTATTGGGTCTTCTGGTTTAAGTAGTTCATCGGTAGTATCTCCAACCATAACGACAACATATACTGCTACTGCTTCAGGATTAGGAGGAACTGGTTCTGCCAGCTTACTAGTAAATGTTTTGCAACCAGCAACTATCAATGTAAGTGGTCCTATTAATGTATTGTATGAAGAAAATATACCAATAATTATTAGTGCTACAAATTCTGATGGTGGTATTAGTTACATTGCTGAATATCTATATCTAGATGGAACTAACGAGTTCAAACCTTCTGTAGCAATACCTAATACCAGTGGAGATGAAGTAGAAGTAGATCCATATACTATTCCTATTGTATATAATGATTTTGGTCCATTTAAAGTGCGACTAGTTTTTACTGTAGATGGATATGGTAGTTTGACAGCAACTGATACTATTGAAGTTCCTATTATAATTGATCAAACGCCGGATGCTATTGATATTCCGGAAACTGACGATACTTTTAAGAATGAAGAACCTGTTGTAACACCTGATGTTGAAGTTACCACAGATCAAATTGTTATTGATGATATTGATGTACCTGTTGAAGTTAGAGCAGATTATCCAATACAGATTGAGATTGATGATAGTGGAACATTTATTAATGTGAGGGAAATCTAATGCCAAATTATTCAAGCAGGGGTTATGGTCAGGTAACCAGATCAATACCAGCAGGATCTACGAATGTAAGATTTAGTATCGGAGCTGCATCAGGCGGTGGATCGGCATCTACTACGTGGGATCATTCTCGTGGTGGTTTTGGTAGATCTGGCGATTTTAGATTAACTATGCGTGACTATACATATAATCTGACGTTTTACATGGGTCAGGCAGGATCAAAAGGACAAGGACCAGCTAACCCTGGTGGATCTGGTGGCAGTTCCCCGATTGCAAGCGGTGGTAATGGTCACCGTTCTGGTGGCGGTGGTGGTGGAGCATCAGGAGTATATGACGGTGGATTGAACAGATATACTGTAATTGTTGGTGGTGGAGGTGGTGCTGGTAGATTTGATAACGATACTGGTAGTTCTGGATATTATACTGCTGGTCGTGGTATTGGTGGCGGAGGTACAACAAGTGGAATAGGTGGAAGAAATGGTGGGAATGCTCCTGCAGGTCACCGAGGTGGTGGCGGTGGAGGATCTTCTTCTGGTGGTGCTGGTAATCTTGGTGGTGCAACAACCACCAATGGATATGCTGGTATTGGAGGAAATTCTGCTTGGTATAACAATGGAAGTTATTATCAATGGACTTATAATAGTGGATATTCTAATTTTGGTGACGGATTCTATACGTTGTCGTTTGATTATGCTAAACCAAATATTCAGTATTTTATAATTAGTCCCGATCAATTTGTTCGAGGAGGTAGTGCTCAACTAACATATCAAATTAATGGTTATGTAAATACTGTTTCTTTGACTGATTTTAGTGGCAATCAACCACAAAATCGGCCAGCTCCTGGTGTTACAATAGCACCTGTTAATGATAGAACATATACATTAAGTGCATCTGGACCTGGAGGAACTACTTCACAATCTATAAGTGTTGATGTTCTTATTCCACCAAGTGTTACTTTTACAACAACTGCAGTTGATGGTACAATTGTACAAGGACAATCTACCTTTTTAGAATATAGTATTACTGGAGATGTTGCTTCAGCACAAATTTCTCCTGGCATTGGTCCTATTAATATTCAGTCAACTCCAATCCAAGTATCTCCAACTGAAACGACAACATATACATTAACTGCTTCTCATCCATTAGCAGGTCAAGGTTCTGGTCAAGTTACTGTTAATGTTATTACACCTCCTGTAGTAACATTAACGTATCCTATATCTGCTGATTATGGTGAAAATATTAATCTCAATGTACAATCCGAAAATGCTACCACATCTCTACAATTATTAGTAAGATATTATTACGCTGACAATACATATACTGACTATGAACTTGTAGAAGATCTTCCTATTGCAGATGTAGTTGATCGAGATGTGATACACACACCAACTTATAATAATCTTGGACCTACTATTATAGAATATAAATTATATGCTATAGGTGAGGGCTCATTGACTGCGGAAGATATTGAACAAGTATCAATCAACATTGACAGAATGCCTGATGCCATTGACATTCCAGAAACTGATGATACTTTTAAGAATGAAGAACCTGTTGTAACACCTGATGTTGAAGTTACCACAGATCAAATTGTTATTGATGGTATTGATATTCCCGTAGAAGTTAAAGCAGATTATCCGATTCAGATTGAGATTGGTGACAGCGGAATCTATGTAAATATTAGGGAGATTTAAATATGGGAACTTCCGGTAATTTACATACATTCGATTCTTTTTACGCTACTTTCAATCCTGGTTATTTTAGAGCGGATACTTTCTATACTTCAAACCCTGGTGGAGAATCAATCACTGCATATAGTGCTGTATCCACTGGTGTTTGGAATCTTTTTATGTCTGGCAGCGTTCCTGGAATCGTTGGGGCTGTTGCACCTGTATATAGATTTTGGAATGCAACTCAATATAATCACTTTTACAAAACTAATAGTAGCACTCCTAGTGGTTATGTTTTTGAAGGTGTTATTGGTTATGCATATACTGGTCCTGGAGCATATCGTGTACCAGTGTATAAATTTTATAATCCTTCACTTGTAGATCATAAGTATAAGACTAGTAATTCCGCTCCAGGGGGATACCAATCTAAAGGTGTTGCGTGGTATTCTCCTGTATTTGTATATGGTTGTAAAGACTCTAGTGCTAATAATTTTAACCCATATGCAAATCAGGTCAGCACAGGATGTACATATAATGTCTATGGATGCACTGATAGTCGTGCTTCTAACTACAATCCAAATGCTAATATTAATAGCGGATGTTCGTATCCTACTCCCAGTATTAGTTTTTCGATATCACCGTCATCTATTATTCAAGGACAAAATGCTACATTATCTTGGTCTATTAGTAATTCTACTAGTAGATCATTAACTGATTTTGGTGCTATTGCCACGTCTGGATCTACAAATGTGTCTCCTGCAGATGATAGAACATATACTGTAAGCGCATCTTATTATGGCATCACTAGTAATACTAGTACTAAAACTTTAGTAGTTTATGTCCCTCCAAATATTACATTATCACTCGCTTCGCAATCTATTAATTTGGGTCAGTCTACTATATTGTCTTGGAATACTACTGGCGATGCTTCAACTGTAAACGTACAACCTGGCATCGGTTCCAGTAATATAGTATCATCTATTACTGTATCTCCAACTGAAACGACAACATATACTGCTACTGCTTCTGGTGCTGGCGGAGTTGACAGTGATCAGATTACACTGACTGTATTTCCTCCACCAGAAGTAAATTTAGATGGTCCAATAAATGTTAGGTATGGAGAGAGTGTTACGTTAACACATGAGCAAGAAAGAGCTACGATTGCATATGAATTGCAGATTGCAATGACAGATTTGGATGGTAATATTACTAATGACCTCGTTGATTTGGGAGCGTCTGCGTTGGGCAATGGCACATATATTCATAATGTTCCGTATAACAATAGAGGACCAGTATCTATTGCATATACTTTATATGCAATTGGACCTGGTAATTTAACCGATTCTGAATCGATTACAGTCAATGTTGATATTGATCAAATGCCATTTAACATTGAAATACCAGAATCTGATGAAAAAATCAAAAGCGAAGCACCCATTATCTCCCCAGATGCTGAAGTTACTACGGAACAAATTGTGATTGATGATATTGATATACCTGTTGAAGTTAAAGCAGATTATCCTATTCAAGTTGATCTTGATCAATCTGCTAATTGGACGAATATAAGAGAGATTTAAAATGGCAGATTTTCAGAAAAGATTCAACAGTAATGGATCAGTATCAATTCCAAGTTATGCGATTAATGTTCGTGTTGATATTGCTGGAGCTCGCGGTGGTCGAGGTGGTTCAGATGCTGGCGCTAGTAGTGGACAAGGTGGTGGTGGAAGAAGAGCAAATATTTATTTTCCTAATTATACTGCTAGAACATTAAGTTTTTATATCGGAAGTCAAGGAGGCAACGGAGGAACCGGTGCCAATGCCGGTGGTGGTAGTGCAGGTAGTTCAAACGCTGCTCGCGGTGGTATAGGTGGAAATTCTGCTAATAATGGATATTCTGGTGCTGGTGGTGGCGGTGGTGGTGCCAGTGGTATTTCCGATTCTTTAAAAAATGGGTGGGTTGTTATTGTAGGCGGCGGTGGCGGCGGTGGAGGCGCTTCGTTGAATCGCAGTGGTGGTACTGGCGGTACTGGTAGAGGACTGTCTGGCAATCCAAACAATCGCAGTGTTGGTGGCAATGGTCAAAAAAATACTAGTCAACCATCAAATCGTCCTGATGGTGGCGGCGGTGGTGGCGGCGGCGGTGGATGCGGCGGCGGCAGTGGTGGTTCATTTGGCATTGATAACAATCGCGGCGGCGGCGGTGGTCAGGGTGGTCTATCTGGTTATGATAGTAGTTATTGTAGTTTTAATAACAATACAGGATCAACAAATTTTGGTAATGGATTCGCAATTGTTTATTATGACATCTCAAATCCTACAATTGACAGTTTTTCGTTAAGTCCGACAGCATTTATACGTGGGCAATGTACTACATTGTCTTGGTCATCTACAAATGCGACGAGTGCTAGCATTAATCAAGGTATTGGAGCAGTTAGTGTAGATGGAAGTACTGTAAGTTGTCCTACTAATACTACTACTTACACTTTAATTGTTTCTAGGAGTGGTCGTTCAACAACTAGAACTGTAACTGCTACAGTTTATATTCCTCCTATTGTTACGTTAAGTCTTAACAACAGCACTATCATTTTAGGACAATCTGCAATATTAAGTTGGAATACTACTGGTGACGCCTCAACTAATGATGTACAACCCGGAATTGGTTCTAGTAATTTAGTATCCCAGGTATCAGTTTCTCCAACTGTAACTACTACGTATACTGCAACTGTGTCTGGTTTAGGTGGAACTGATACTGATCAGATTACATTAACCGTATTGCAACCACCAGAAGTTGATTTAACAGTTCCTTTAAATGTTAGTTATGGAAATAGTTTAGAGTTGGGGTATACATCAATTAATGCTACGGCATCACTAAAGATAGTGCCATATTACTACTCGTTAGATGGTGTAGAAACTATTGGTGCGGATGTGGTATTACCAACAGGTGATAATGTTAGCGGTACTATTACACACACTCCTGTATGGGATAATCGTGGACCTGCAAGAATCGAGTACAAGTTGCTTGCAGAGGGAGCTGGTTCATTAACAGATGAAGATGTTGAAATAGTTCCTGCTATAATAGATCAACTTCCAGATTCTATTACAGTACCAGAATCGGATGATACTTTTAAGAATGAAGAACCTATTGTAACTCCTAACATAGAATTAACAACAGAAGAACTATTAGTTAATGATATTGATATTCCTGTGGAAATCAAATCGGATTATCCTATTCAGGTACAGATTGACAATAATGGTATATGGATGGACGTGGAGAACATGTAAACCATTGCCCCTAAATAAGATTAGGATAATCCATTACGTGGAAAGCAGTAACTTTAGTCCATGACATATTCTTTTTCTAATACACCAGTATATGTAAGCGAAGGACAAACAGTTCGCTTTAAATTTAAAGCACCTTCGCAATGGAACACTACTCAAAGTGTAACTATTCAGATTGGTGAGCAGACAACTGTTTGGTATATCACTACGATACCAGAAGATTTTGCTCCTGATCCATATCCATTTCAAACTCTTAATGAGGCAGATGCAGATGTCATGTATGTCTATGGAGATGGAAGTAGACCCGGAGAAAGTATTCTCGATGTTGCTGGATTAACTACGTCTACAGAAGCAAGCGTTACTGTTACTGGATCTGCTCCTGGACTTGCTACAAACTATTCTATCAGATATAAGAAAGTATCCGATGGAGAAACTACTTTTAGTGACTGGTTGAATCCTCTTCCTGGAACACTTACTGTAAAGAATACAGATCAAATCCAAACTAGGTTAAGATCTAATCCTATTCCTGGATTAAGTTCATATGTTGATCTTACTATTGGAGCAAGGTCAGAACGTTGGACTATTAATGCGAAAGTAACACCTCCTAATGTTCCTGTACCATTTCCGGATTATGATGATATTACCAATGCTCCACTGAATGCTTCTGTTTATAGTAATATTATACAAGTTCAGGGATTAAATGATACTGCAATAATTTCATCAACAAACTCGAATTTGTATGTAGGAGTATCTGATACTAATGCATTTTTCACTGATGCAAATGGTAATGAGATTTTAAGTAATACTGTTTTTGAATTAGTATCGGACGTTCCTGCTCCAACGATTAACAATGGTGAGTATTTACAATTATATGTTGTAACTGAAAATACGGCAGGTGCAGTATCAGTAAATCCATTATCTATTGGTGATCAGTCAAGTGGTTCTATTTGGCAAGTAACTAACGGAAACTTCCCATCAACTACACCAGATGCTTTTACTTTTGTCAATCAAACTGATGTATTAGAAGATGCACTGATTGGATCTGCACCAGCACCACTACCTAATGGTATTCTAGGACTAGGAACTAACACTGAAGTTGATGTTACTCTTGTGTCTACAGATGGAACGGAACCTCGTATTAAAATTATATATGCGGAGGGTGGTGAAAGTTCTATCGGGTTGTTCCCAACAAAAGTAAATAATGGGGACAAGATTGTACTATACAACAGGTCTTCGGCAACATTCGATGCAGTAATATCAACTACTATCAAGGTTGGTCAACGAGAGATTTTACCTTGGAGTATTACTACTAATTCTGGACCAGATACTGATGCTATATTTTCAGTACCTAATAATCTTGTTAATCAAGTTCCTAATACACAAGTATTGAGTAGTATTGTTAGTGTTACGGATATCAATAGACCAATCACCATCAATGCAACAAATGGTGGTCTTATTTCTATTGACTTTGCTACTCCAGTTGCTGGTCCGGTTACATTTGATCCTACTATTCATACTTCGTTCCGTGTCTTTATTACTACCGGTACTGCATTATCAGAATCAAAGCAAACAACAGTTAGTATTGGCACCGGAACACCAAATCAATTTATTTGGCAAGTAAGTAACTATGCTGTTGCTCCACCTCCACCAGATCTTAAAGGTGCCTGGTATAGTAAGAAAGGTGCTTTTGTTGATAGCAACGGTGATATTAAAGAAAGTAAAGAAGATGGTCATGCTATTGGTACTATTGTAACCATTCTCAAGCAACCCAATGGTACTTATGGTCTATTAGATGGTAGTAGATCATCCCGATATCCAGGATATTATGAGTGTGCGGGTCAAACATTAGATAAAGATGATTATCCATTCTTATTTGATGTCATTGGTTATGATTATGGTGGTGCTGGTAGTAGTTTTAAGTTACCAGATTACAGAAATAGAAAACTTTCAGGAACTGGTGTAGTTGATGGAAACCGAGCATCATCAGCATTTCTTCCTATTGATGACGGTAGTAGTATATACGAACCAGGCGGAACTGGTGGTTGGTGGTATGTTGATGATGTTGATGTTGCTGGAGATAATCCATATGAAATCATTGTATCTGATAATACTGATGATACAACAGGAATTGAGAGTAACTTCTTCTCTATTGGCACAGTAAAAACAGTATTTGCACAAGATCTTACTCAAGATGTTGACTTTACTGTTGCTGCTAGCAGTAGCGTAACTGCTCTAGTTGGACCACTTTTAGATACTAGTGTGAATGTTCCTATTCATAGTCACTTATATGTCGCTGCAATTTCTGATGGAATAACTGGAGATCCTCTAATCACATGGGGTACTAGAGGATCATCTAAACTAGACAGCCATACCGTTTCTGGTGGAGGTATTGGTCTGGGAGAGGGCGCTATCGAAGATGATGCTCCGGATGCATATAACGTCACAACAATTGCAGATGCTTGGATATCTAGATTGAACTTTCTTGCAGAAAGTAGAGATTTTGAATCTGAATGGAATCAAATCGCTAATCAACCTGATTTACAAGTTTTAGTTGAGGAGATGATTCAATCACTTAACCCAAATAATATCGATTCTAGTGACAGAGTTGCTTTAGTGATTTCGGCAAATACCTGGTGGCCATCACCATATTCTGTTCTTTCTGATAATTTCCTGAAATACGTTGTCGCTCCAGCTGGAGGAGGTTACTATGATGTTGATGGCACTCCGGGATCTGGTGCTCGCACCGTTTCATGTATTATTGATACTAATCAGTATTTTACAAGAATAGACCCTTATACTCCACCTGTTCTTGATGGTGACGACGGAACTATACAAACTCATGCTCATTTAATTACGACACAACCAGTTCTTGATCCAAGCGAAGATTTTACATTCGGAAATACATCAGGTGCTGGCAATGGTAAAGAAGGTTTAGGAGCAGCGCAGACTACACTTAACATCACATTTAATCAGAGTGATGTTGGTATGGAATTAAATCCTGGAGTATTTACTCTAAATACTTCAGTTAAGAAACCTATTCCTGACGTAGTATTTTCTCCTAACAGGACAGTGCCATTAGCACCAGAGTTTCATAAAGCAAAGTATATTATTAAAGCATTCTAGATTTATGTCAACTAATGAACTTGCGCCTTATAGGCCACTCGAATTAATGTCAGATCCTAATCTGACATCATCAGATTTTGAAGATTTTATTGGAGTGTGGAAAGGATTTGTTCCCAAAGCATTCTGTGATCAACTTATTAAGTATGGTAATGATGTTTTAGATGATACAGTAGCTCATAGTATTGGTACAGGAGCTCTTGATATTATGGATGGATCGACCGGATATAATGGAAAACAAAATCGACATGATAGGGCATTCATGCTAAACTATCATAGTAGCAAGTGGGGCACTCAAGTAAATCAGTTTTTAAAATCGTGTGCTCTTCATTATGTTCAAGAGTATTCTCAACTAAAGAAAGTTGGGTTAGTATCAAATGATATCAAATTTCAACGTACACCTCCTGGCGGTGGATATCACTTGTGGCATTATGAAAATGCATCATCATCGTATTCTCATAGAGAACTTACTTGGATGATTTATCTAAATGACATAGAAGATGGGGGAGAAACGGAGTTTCAATATCAACTGCGTAGGATTAAACCTACTACTGGGACAGTAGTTATATTCCCTGCGGGAATGACTCATGTGCATAAAGGCAATTTAGTTATGGGTGAGCATAATAAATACATAGTAACAGGTTGGTATATCAAATCGGGGTCAACTTAATGGCGGAATACGTAGATAAGACATGTAAACTAGAGGTAGATTTTCTCAACTGTATGGTTTTGGATACGTCTAATGTTATTACTTTAGATGACGGAAACAAGATCCCTAATTCTGCCCAAAAATACGATAAAGAAGTTTTAACTAGATTTTTAGAATCTCTGGATGTATTTTGGCATGATGAAAAAGATCAACTTCAATATCTTTCATTTTATAGTGACAATACTTTATTTTGTCAAAGAAAGAAATACAAGTATGATTTTGCAAATGGGCAACAAGTGTATTCAACTTATACATTTACTGGATTTACTGAAGAGCAAGTCTCTGATTTATATGATAAAGTTCTAGCTTTCATTGATGCACACGCTGTTGTAAAGGAAATCAAAGTTAATAAGTATGTAACCAAAGTTGATGAAAATATCCTCTTCTTTGAGAAAACATATCTAAAAAGAGTTGGAGAAAAGAATGCTATTCTCGCAGCAACTGATTGGCGTATTCTTCCTGATGTTGTTGATTCTTACCCTGGTGAAAAAGATAGATGGATTTTCTATCGTCAAAAAGTTAGATCTTTAGTAATTCCATCTCTTGAGGATCATCCAACTCCTTTAGATTTCTTCAAAGCCATCAAAACGTTAAGATGGCCTATGGATCCCAAAAACTTTAGAGATTTATATCCTGATGGTGTAAATGTTGATGGAGATGTGGTAGAATACTTGGCAACTGATAATCAATGGGTAGAAAGAGAAACCGATTCTTCTAGAGATTTGATTGAGTCTAGACTATCAAATATCATTGCAATGCGACAGGATTATGCTAAAGCAGAAAGGACAACAACTACTGCTGTCAAAGAAATGATGAAACTACTACGCATTGAAGATTTTGTCGAAGGTGGCATTGATTACAATAAAATTTATACCCAAGAGGAATTAAATGATATGGCAGAGTGATCTACTATCTCCCGATATTGTAGAATATATTACATCATACTATAAAGATAATAACTTCCAGAGTGGTAATATCAGTAATCCTGATACATCTGTAAAACAGAGTTTGATGATGAAGTGGACTGATCCTTATAATAGATTAGTTAATGGTGTGTGGTCCGAAATAAAGAAAAAGGATAACTTCACCAAGATATACTTAATCAAGCAAATGTCCCAGTTATACTTTCTATGGTATAAACAGGGACATTTTTATAACTGGCATATGGATGATCATCCTTGTGGTGGTGTAAATGCTGATATGAGTATGACTATCTTCTTAAATGATGACTATGAAGGTGGTGAACTAGTAATCAAAGTGGGTAATGTAGAGACAACTCATAAACCAAAGGCAGGAACTGTTATCTTATATAATACGGGGTTAATGCATAAAATAAACCCAGTAACCAAAGGAGATAGGAAAGTGATTGTTGGTTGGATAGAATCTGACGTGCAAGATAGTTTTATGCGTTCACATCTTATAGAATATTCTGAAGTTATGGATGCTATGGATGCTGATAATCCACACCTGGTGCAGTTAGAACAGTTGAGAGTGAATTTGATTAGACAATATGAAAACCGTTAATGAACTATTGAGTGACAATCTGGTAGTATATGATCGTATGTTTGATCAAGATACTTTTATCAAGATCATCAATACACTGCAAGAACCTAAATGGGAGTTTGGGCATACATCATATCATCCCAGTGACCCCAACTATAAACGGTGTTACAAGTTTTGGAAGAGGGATTTGAGTGATAATCTGTTCTTCACTGATTATCTTCTAAATAAGATACAGGAAAAGACACAACAGTCTTTTACTCTCGAATATGTTTATGCCAACGGACATACTTATGGTTTAGATGGCATCTTTCATCAAGATTGTTATGATGAATATGGAAGAACATTTTTGTTATGTGCAAACTCTCAATGGGCAAATGAATGGGGTGGGGGAACACAGTTTTATACTGATACTACCGAACTTCGCACCGTAATGTTTCAACCTAACAGAGGAATGTTATTTCCTGGTGTTGTATATCATTCCGCAGCACCAACAACACGTTTATTCAATGATCTTCGTATTACTGTCGCCTGGAAACTAACAAAGAATGAATAACACAGAATATCAAATTTATGACTTGCAGACATTTATTGGTAGATACGCTGCATTAGCAGGTAAACCTCTAATTTTCTTTCGAGTATATGGATGGAACAATAGCACTGATGTAGATGCTATTAACTCGTCTATTGAATTATATGAAGGTATGCTTCCTTTAGATTTTACTACTCTTTTCAGAGATAGTGAATATCTAGTTGTGGAAATGGAATCTATTTTAGAAGCAGAGAAGTTTCTTTTAGATAATTTCCCATTAACACAGGAAGGAACTCCTAAAGAACAGTATATTTTCTATGCTTTATATAATGATCAGGGTCAAGTTATTATGGATAACGAATGATATTCTCCGATAACTATACAGTACACGAAAGATATAGTTTGATCAGCGGCGAACGTTTATCTGACTACTCTATAATGCCGTGGTTATACACATCGTTGGTTGATAGTCAATACAAACCTGTCATTCCAGTGTCAGTAAAGAATGCTCTCAATAGAGTGTTTGAATATGATTACTTCATTGCTGATGTGAATGCGATTATGGACGAGGTTAAACATCTCGGTGTATATTCAGTTGATGATCAAATACAGTCATATAATAGTATTTTGATGCTTCAGTATGCTACAGTTAAAAAATACTTAAGAGATTTCAAGATACAAACAGCAACTTTGGAAATGACTGATATCTATCAGAAGATGGATGATGTTATTCTGGAACAGCACGATGATCACACCTCGATTATTGGTGCTGAACATAGTTTACATGGAGATGTAACTGGGTTGTCGTTTCAGAGTAGAAACTATGATGTATCATCATATAATAATCCTTTACTTGAAAAACTTGTTGCACACTCGAAACTGATACCAAACTATTGTAAGGGCATTTTAACAATCAAACAAGATGATGGAGTATCTTTTTACTCTTCGTTTGTTTATCCGAAATATATAACTGAAATTCCTAATGAGAACTTTCATCATGATATATTAAAAGTTGCTAGTCCGATCTATAAAAAGAAAGTTTCTAATAGATTAGCAACTAGAAATCATATTGGTGCGTATTTGGCTAATAATATTCTTACGATTGAGCAAGTCGATGTGATAAACTCGTTAGAAGCGGTAACTGATACTCGCAAAGAGTTGAGATTGCAGGTAGAGCATGTATTCAAAGGATCGGAACTGATCGATGTCATTCTCCATGTGGTAAAGTATAATGAGTTTGAGAATACTAGTAATGATAAGGTGTGGTATATTACATATGATGAAAATGGGAATCCAATTTGGTGAGTCAGTCAGCGAACTGTCACAGCACTCTTGACGGGGTGCTTTTTTTGTGTCATACTGTATTCATATCAGACATACAGCATGCAACTCCGCCCTCATCAGACCCGCGCTCTCGCTGCTATGCAGCGTAACAAGTTCGGGCAGATCATTGTCCCCACTGGCGGTGGTAAGACCATGATCATGATCAAAGATCTTGCGGATCGCTTTGCTAATGCAGAGCGTCCTATGACTATTGCTGTTGTTGCTCCGCGCATTCTCCTCGCTACACAACTGTGTGAGGAGTTTTTTGCTGATGCTGGTATCAATCGCCCTGATGTAGTTCCTGCTCACATTCATAGTGGCGAGACCGTACACTTTCATACTACCAAGGTAAATCGTATCGGTCTCTTCAATGATATGTGTGATGCTATGCAAGCACATCGTATCTTCTTCACTACATATAACTCTTTGCGTCGTCTCAATGAGGCTGGTATTGAGTTTGATGTAGCATACTTTGATGAAGCACATAATGCTACCAAGAAGAACTTCTTCGAGGAAGTAGGTAACTGCAACGCCAAGCGTTATTACTATTTCACTGCCACACCAAAGCACACACGTTCTCCATATGCTAATGGTATGAACAACTATGTGGTGTTCGGTGATATCATTGAACAGTGTCCTGCTCCTGAACTGATTAACAACGGTTCTATCCTTCCTCCTACTGTTGATGCCTATGAGGTTGACTTTGAGCGTCAGAAGGGCGTACAAGCGTGTGAGGGCGATCGTGAGACACTGGTGGGTATACTTGATAAACTGAACGATACAACGGCACACAAGATCCTTGTGGCAGCACCTAACAGTCGTATCATGTATAATCTTCTCACCAAGACTGATATCATCGATCAGTGTAAGGATCGTGGGTTTGAAGTGATGCATATCACTAGCAAGTATGGTGCTTATGTCAACACACTCAAGGTCAACCGTGAGCAGTTCTTTCACCAGTTTGACCAGTGGGGTCGTGACCCTAACAAGAAGTTTATCATCTTCCACTATTCTATTCTGTCTGAAGGTATCAACGTCCACGGTCTCACCCAGACTATTTTCCTTCGTAATCTGAATGTGATTGAGATGGCACAGACTATCGGTCGTGTCATCCGTGTTAATCGTGATGATGCTGCTGATATGGAAGCAGGCAAACTTACTCCTGGTGCGTGTCAGATGTATCGTAAGACTACAGGCTTCGTAACTGTACCTGTGTTCAAAAACTACGGTGTAAATACTATTAAGCGGTTGCAGAATTTGGTGGATACTATTTTCGTCAAAGGATTGCCTGCTATTCACGTTACTGACTGATATAATGTATGAGGAGTTAAATTGTTTTGAAGAGGCACTTAAGCACTTCGGAACAAGAGTTGAGATCATCACTGCTATGGAAATGGCAAAGAAAATATCACCTGAAGATGCCTATCAGATGATTAAGGATGAACTCAAAGAAGTTAAACTATGTCGTAAACAATTCAAAAATAAGGACTGCTGAATCATGTCACAACCACGCCAAAAAGATCCATCCGATCCACTTTATGATCCTAATGATAAGTGGAATGAGTATAAGGTAGATCTACATTGTAATGAAACTCATGCCCCTGATGAGTGGGATCCTACTACAGAAGGTAAGATTGCTGATCCAAAGAATCGTCACCAAGATAAGGTGTTAGATAAGTTCTGTGATGATCACCCTGGTTCGCCTATGTGTAAGGTATTCGATGACTAAAGAACAAAAGCGAAACGATGCTCTTGGATTATTCTATGAGAGCGTACTCAAAGCAGATCACAATTTACGTGACTGTGCTCATAATCAGGAATGTTATCATGAACTGATGGAGTGGAGAGATGAAGTGTTAGAATATTTAAATGTTCGACGCAAGGAAGAGTTTAATCAACACACACCAAAACCTACAACTTGGAGAGCAAGTGACTGAAGAAGTAACAGAAGTTATTGTACCTAAAGGTGCAGAACTCATCGATGAATGTTTCTATGTCTGGGAAACTAGGTATGGATTGTATTCTACGATGACAAAGGAAGGTCGTCGCATGATGACTGGTGCTACTAAAGATGGTGTCACTGTTATGACACGCTGGCATCTTAAGTGTGAGCAAGAGGGTACATTACATTTGTATACGAGAGTGGTTGGAAGTGCCACCATGGGTGTTAAACTGTAGAGTATGTGAGTGTATGCGAGATGAACATCTTTGTCACCAATGAATATCCAGCCGAGAGTGCCGTATGTCTGCCTGACAAGCACATTGTCAAGATGCCGTTAGAATGCTGTCAAATGCTTGCTATCGTAGCATCAGACAAGTGGGGGCAGGGTTATGGTACTCTACCCAAGGCAGATGGCACACCATACAAAACAGAGAAGGGAGCATTCAGGAATCATCCTTGTACTATATGGGCAAGAGAAACTATCGACAATGCTTGGTGGTTGATCAAGCACGGCATGAATCTATGTGATGAGTATACATTACGATACGATAAGCAACATTCGTGCTATAATACTTTAGTTCATGCATATTATCTCTTTCCGAAGGGCAGTGTGAATAGTGTCACACCATTCGTTAGAGCAATGCCTGACGAGTTCAAGTTTGACGATAGTATAGATACATTTACAGCATACAAAATGTATATTGCATCTAAACCTTGGGTAAAAGATAACTACCTTCGTATGCCACAACGTAAACCACACTGGATCTAATATGAAAGATGCCATTACAGACTTCTGGACTAGTCCTGACAAAAAGAAATACATTGTTCCTGTCGATGAAGAGGGTGTGCTTACATTTCCCGATGAGTTGATGGATTCATTAGGATGGCAACCAGGCGACATACTTGAATGGATTGACAACAAAGACGGATCATTTTCACTAAAGAAACAAAACTAATGGCACTATCAAAATCAGTCAACGAATCACTGCAAAATGCAGAGTCAAGTCTACGCAATGCATTGGCATTTGCTGCAAGACAAGAGAAACCATTTATCTGTAGTAGTATTGCTGAATTGATCGGTAAGATTGATCAGATGAAAACTATGGATAGTATATTCGATAAACTGGAAAGCAGACAAGAGGGAGACAGTGGCACATGGGGACCTATTCTTGAGTAACTATGGGACTAACTAAACGTCAAGCAGTATGGATTTGTCGGCGCATGATGAAGATCTGGCATAAAGACATGCGCGGAGATATGGAAGCAAAGCAAAAATACTGGGAGTATTTCCTTGACATTATGGCAGATTCAGGGTATATTGACCGTAACGACCGCGAAACCTGGACATGCCCATTCAAGTAACATTGACTAACAGTGAGTTGTTTATGATCACTTGCTCTTTACAGTATCTCTCGCGCACAGCAGAGATGAGGATTTCGGAAGAATATGGTGCGATTGCGCCACTATACAATAAACTGATATCATTACAAGAAAATGGGACAGTTGATGATCTGTCCACTCCACGACACGGGGGCGATATGGATGCGCTATGATTACAAAGTAATCGAGAGATGCACCAATGACCACCAAGTTCAAGATCACTATCACCTCTGATAGTGGTAAATTCGTACAAGAGCACATTGTGTCGCGCAAAGCAGCAGATACGATGAGCTCTTACATTAACAACAATGGTACATTTAACGATGTCAAAACAGTCACAGTTGAACAAAATGTTTGAAGATGCTGACAATGAGGATAGTTTGGATGCCGCGTTTGTTGCAGCAATCGAAGAACGTGCTAAACTACTAGAGGTTACCGTAGATTATTACATGGAAGAGTTTATGTAATACTACATAATCACGTAGACCTTACTTTCTACTATGACTGATATCGAACAATCCATGGTTGAAGAGATGAAAGCACTCATCAAAGATCACGCAGATACTATCAATGATCAATCTGCTTACATTCAAGAACTACAACAACAAATGTCCGACATGCATGATAGATTCTATGACTGCTGATGTTATTCATGACCTTGATTCACATCTAGACAGTGGTCATGTATGGAAGGTTGAACTTGAACAGCAATGGCAAGATGATCAAGCAGAACCACCTAATGGTGTGTACAATGTTGACACATATCTCATTGCACCTGATAGAGAACTAGCACAGTACATTGCTCACAAATTGTACCCTGACACTGACTTCCTCATCATTCATGATCAACCAATCACCCGACAAAGTTACTCCAAACGATGAACCAATGTTACCAGTAGGCACCCAAGTAGAATATGATGGGGTGTTAGGATTTGTAAAGTTTGTAGATCCAATGGGTGAATGTATGACTATTTGCACCAAGGTATTTCCCGATGAACCAGTAAGAAATGTATGTCGGGTGATATACAAGCACCAATTTGACGACGTAAAACTTGTAATCGGAAACAACACACACAACTGACTTATTATGAACGAAATCAACTTTGACAACTGGGCTGACGATCCCGCAATCCGTGATGCTATCCTACGAGAGGCATCACAAGAGATTCTATGGGACAGTGAGGAAACTGTACCACCAGAACTGGACGACTTCTGACCACAGACTATACTGATGCTATCAACACCAGAACAAATGCTGATCGACACTCAACTGCTCTCCGTCATCGAGTCCCTCCAGGATGCCCTACAAGTGGGTGAGAATGCTACTGACCTAGATTGCCCTGTAGATTCTGATGGAGACGCTCTGAAGGACTTTGTAGACGACTCTCCACGTCCTTCCTATGCATATGCATATGGTTGGACTGCTGCTAGCATCAAATCTGCGGTATTTTCACTCGAAACTATTCGTACTCAACTGACTAATGCGACTTGATAGTAAAGCAAGAGTGCTAGGCAGTGTTGGTGTCATCACTGCCTATTTTTGTGTCTTACACGTTAATGTATTACTTGGGGTGATCATTAACCTCATATCTGACACCATCAGTATTCCATACTTCATCCGAACAAAGTCTTGGGATGTAGTCATTGCGCTATCATTCTTATTAGTTATCAGTCTCTCCAAACTTACATCATGACTAATCGCTGGTTACTTGAAAAATTAAAAAAACTTTCAGAAGAAAAGTTAGATGAAGATTTTGATTCTCATCAGTGGGTTGTGAGACATTGCCGAGAAGTTATTCCCCCTGGTAAGTGGACATGAACTATACAAAAGAAGAAATCATCAATGCATTAGTTCACGAGTGGGACTATCTTTGTCACGATGATCCTGATCCTGATGATGACACACCTGAAGAGTATCGTCTGAAGTTAGAGTGTTATTCATTGGAAGATTTGATAGCAGAAACATCAACTGGTGAAGGTTACACACTCGACGAGTTCATGGAGAACCACGGGTGACAGTTTAAGAAGTGTATACCATTCCCCCATGGGGAGTGGTTTTCGTGTATATTAGTAGAGTCAAAGCAATCCAAGCAACGCATGACTACCTTCGACTTTGAAACCGAGTATCACTGGGGTGCTCTCATGGTCAAACTTGTTCCTATGTTTTGCATGGATGTTTACAAAGCATCTGATGATGAGTTAGTATGGGTCTATGATGTGAACAAACCCAAAGACGGTTATCATGTCCCTGCTCGCAATCTCTCCACCTATTCTTATTGATTATGAACACACCAACTAGATTCAATGGGGGTATTCAAAACGGCACTGTAGCTACTGATCCTCGTGCTCGTAAACTTGATGATCAATGCAAACAACTAAAAAAAGAAGTCTTCAAGGAGTTGAAACATGCTTATCCTGGATTGAAGATGCAAGCAAAGCTGCGTCAGGATCAAATTCCTGGTGGGATTGGTGCTTGTGCTCCTGATGGTGGTGCATGGTTCTACAATGATGTGCTGATTGCAGTGTTTGAAGGTAAGAAACAACAGGATCGAGGTAATGCTATCGAGCGTTGGTTCAAGAATAACTTTATCTGTCGTAAAATCAATCCTAATGTATCATATGTCACGTTCTGTACTGGTGAGGGTGCTTATCATACAGGACAGATAGGTAAAGCACTGAATATTGCTCACCTTGCTGGTATTAATCAATACAATCCTGGTGATAACAGTGTGTATCTTACAACTGAATATGGATTTACAAAACAGTTCATCAGTGATATAATGGTTACAACTATTGTTGAACGTATTAATACTCTATCTGCATGAAACCACTCTTTATCTGGGCAGGTGGTAAGACAAAGGTGCTAAAACATTATGCACCTTTTATGCCATCTTCCTTTGAAACTTACTACGAACCATTCTTTGGTGGTGGTGCTATGTTTGTCCATGTGATGAACAGATACCGACCAAAGAATGCTGTGATCAATGACATCAACCCCAGTGTGATGAACATTTATCGTAGCATTCGTGATGACTATGATGCATTCACCTCACGTCTAGATGCACTCGAAGCAATATATCTTCCCAAGACCAAGGAAGATAGGAAGAAGTATTACATGGAGGTGAGGTATCAACATGCCTATGATTATGAGAGTTGGGATACAACATATGAGGCAGCAACATTATACTTCTTGATGAAGACTGGGTTCAATGGCATATGGCAGATCAACAAGAATACCAATGGTAGGTACGGAACTCCTGCTGGATTGCTGAACCAGAAGGATAAAGTATATGATCGTGATGTGCTCAACTGGTGGCATAATACTCTTCAAGTTGTTGATATCAAGACTGGTGATTGGAAGACTGTAGTTGATACTGATCCTAATGGTTTCTTCTTCTTTGATCCTCCTTATCGTGATAGTTTTGCTGATTATGGCAATGCATTTGGTGAGGATGCCCTATTGGACCTGATCGACTTTGCCGATGCACAAAAAAGAGTTTTTGTTGCCAACCGTGCTGATGATGACTGGTTTGAGGGTAAATCAAAGTCTTTATCAGTTCATTACTTCAACATAACATACACTGCGGGGCGTAGAAAGAAAACAGAGGACGGATATGCTGCGAAAAAAGCAAGAGAAATCCTACTACACAAGACAGACCGTGTGACACTCGTCTAAACTGTCCACTGAACCCGCACAGCACCTCATAACCGTGTATATTAAGAGAGTCAAAGGAATCACACCAATGCTCGTCTCCGAATACTACAAGGTCAGTGCTGTCACTCCTGAAGAGGGTGAGGTATCTTATGAGACGCTCGATCAGCAGTTGGCACGTAGCATACATTCTGACTTGCTCTGCCGTCAACTGAATAAGGACGGTACGCATAGTGTCACAGTCCGTATGGTCTGACGCTCTCCATCCGTTATACTATATTCATCAGCAAGGCACTCCCAATGACAGTCACCGCAGTCAAGCACTCTCACTACAAGATCGTCGTCAAGCCTCTCGCGTCCCCACAGCACCCTATCACGTATTTCCGCAAGTGTGGCAAGTGTACGACTCACAAGGGCATGGAGAGGCAGATGGAGCGCATGGTGCAAGAGGCATGTGATGCATGGAGAGCCTATGAGATCAAGAGTTTCACTGTATCCCGTGTGCCAGCGGACGAAGTGCCCACTAACTGACCCACAGGGCACCAGATGCCCTATACTTAATTCATCAGCAACCAACCCACTCAAATGCAACTCACCAACACCATCACCACTGTTGACTTCTTTCCCGAAGCATTCATCGCTGAAGAGTCTGGCACTGTTGTCAAGCGTTTTCAAAAGCGTGTCACATTCAATGTTAATGGTCAGAAGTCTTATAGCACTGTCACAGCACTCACAGCACGTAACGAGTGGGCAGAGCGTATCGCTAACGGTGCTGAAGTAACTGACTACCACACAGAGCAAATGCCACGCTCCGAGTATGCACCAATGGCAGTTTGATGAATAAGTTAAACCTCATTCAATACTCACTCGCATTTGTTGTCACGATCTTTGCAATGTCATCTTATTTGATGTTCCTTGCTCATCGTGACACCAAAATGATGAACTATTACGATTCAACTATTCAAAAATCAAAATGATTAATCTCACTGACAAACAACTCAATATCATTCTTGATGCAGTTGAAGACTATGCAGTATTAGCTGATGAGAATACCGCTGATGATTGTGGTGAGATTCTAGACATCATTGAGGCGTATTTGATTGAGACAGGGAGTATTTCTGCATTAGAATCAACGGCAGTTGATCCTATGGGTATTGGTAAATGATCGAACTACCAACTGATTTCCATACTCCACCAGAGGGTTTTAGTTATGAAACGAAAGAGTTTAAAGCAAATATCATTGGCATTTGGATTAGGAATCATGCTCGGTATAGTTACACCAATGATCCTATCAGATCAATTTGGGGATTCTACAACACAAAGAAACGATGTTACATTGCGCCTATCAATCACAAACGTCCCGGTAAGATGGTAACACTCGACAAAACTTCCGCATACAGTGCTATGCCACTCCTCAAACTGTCAGTCGATGACGAGACAGCACCCATAGAACCTGCTATGATTGATTCATCAACAAAGGACACCACTGTGACCACCACATTCGCTGACTTTCAAGCACAACAGGATGCACGTAACACCAATCAACTGAATGTTACCAAGTATAGTCTCATGTTATGTGATGCATTACAACAAAACTATCAGCGTCAACATCCAACTGGTCGTAACTATTCTTATGCATTAGTCTCTGGTCGTAAGTATCATAAGGTGATGCAGTGTGTCAATGGTGAGACTGAATCAGTGCATGCATTCATTGATCGTAAGTCTGGTGAAGTATACAAACCAGCATCAATCAAAGCACCTGCTAAAGGAGTACGTTTCAACCTACTGATCATCACTGATCGTGAATGGTTATTGGAGAATGCTGATTGGGCGGGATCATATCTCTACCGTAGGGGTTGACAACATAGCACAACTGTGCTAAATTACTATAGTTCTTTCATCATCAATCATGTTCTACCTCGTTGCTGCTGGTAATGCCTACGCGATGGACTCTTCTGCTGATACAATGTATGGTATGACCTGTTATGATGATAACACGGTTGATATCGATGATGCATACGATATTGCATACGATGAGGTTGATGAAGATGAACAGGAGTATCTTGCTCATCTTGCTTATCATATGCAACAGATCGCTAAACTCACTGAAGAACACACCAAAGACATCAAGGTATTTGTTAAATGAATCTTATCTCATCACATGTACAAGAGTTAGTTCATCTCATCCAACTTACTCCTACTACGTATCATCCACAACCTAATGATGTTGACCCCGAGAAATACTGGCGTTATTTCTCCAAGTTTCCTAATGAGTTTGCATCCGGTCTTGCACTTAAACTCAAAGAACAACAACAAGAGTTTCTCTCCTACGATCACCTTCAAAACACACTCACAATCCAATGACTGATCAAGAACTTATCTCTAGACGATTTGATATCATCATGGAGAATCGAACACGACGCTTTAAGTTCCTTATCCGTAAAGATCGCCTTGATGATGCCTTTGCTCTCGCTGATGAGTTCTATGAATGGTTACACCCTGATCATAAAGATGATGATGACCTAATCGTATTCTATAATGCCAAAGAACTCGAAGACCTCTACAATCAAAAAGTTAAAGGTCTACGATAGACGTAAACCTATCACTGACTGGCCTCAATATGCTACTGCCTTCCCTTATCGTCTGGAATACATTCATCATATTGATAAGATCATTGCTTACTTTGAATGTCAAGAGCATCTCGATAAACATCTCAAACGATACAACCTTAATCCTAAAAACTCTAGAGTAGATATCTACCCAGATCATACACATACACTCCCAAAGAAATACAAAAAGAATAAACTCTTCTCTACTCTAAATGACTTCTTCACCCTATGACTTCAATGGTCTAGAACGTCTCCCCGCTAACATACTACGATTACTATCAGAACTCGAAGGATCATCACAGTTACTTAAGTACATGGGATTCAAAGAGGACATGGATACAATCAATACAATGAAACAATACTACTACAAGTTATACTTCAAAACAAAGAAACAATACAATGAACTATGACTTGCCTCTATACACTCCCTATACTAATGTACTCATGGGTAAGATGACAACCAGGCAATGGCAACTCATTCATTCTATCGTAAGAGAAAAACAAAAACAATCTCTACCCTATGATGAAGATCAATACAATGAACTATCAGATGTATTAGACAAGTTATATCCTCTTGCCTATCAACATGATACTACTATACTAGGTGATAAGTAACTACACAGTTACTCCACAGTTACCATATAGTAGCTCCGTAGTGATATCAACACATCTTAAGAATCTCTTCATTAGTTTTCCACACCCCCTGTGGAAAAACTCCAACTATTCTTAATGTATTAAAAAACATAGGTAATGTACTCTATTGATTGGTAATGTGCGGAGGTCTTGTTGGCTTAGACCCCCAACACTCAAAAGTCAACCCGATGTATGACAGTTCTCCAAGTGTCCCCCAGACCCTTGACAAACACTGGGTTTTCTGTTATTATAGAAACATAGAAAAGACAGAAACTTGACTTTTTGACTTTTTTAGTTTTTTGACTTTTTCATAAAACTCAAATATTAACATTTTTCAATAGTTAATATTTAATCTATTGTATACCCTAATGATTCTCAAAACATTGAAATATACTGATATCAAATCAACAGCTATCAAAGAAATAGATATTAATGGTAAATCTTTGATGATTGTGTTTAGTTCTAGTGATAAACAATATAGTTACACTATTAATGATAGTAACTTCGTAGATTTGCTCGATAAAACAATCAAACAAGGTGAAAGTGTTGGTAAACTAGTCAATTCTTCTTTGAAAGCAAAGAATATCGAACTAATCGCAACTGATTCTAAATAATATCACTTATTATTAGGTAAAAGACCCAATTAACAATGAAAAACAATCGTAAGTTCAATCCAGACACAATCAACAAACAAGAAGTGTTTGAAAATGATTATGAAGACTTCGGATACGATGTTAAGAATGCCAAACGTTTGAAAAGTAAGAACAAACGTAATGCCAAGTTCAGAAACTACGATGAATTTGATTGAATGTCAATAGGTAGTGGACACTAGTTGAACTGTCTACTATCACTTGCATTTTAAACTGGATCGTGTATTGTATTAACAGTTCAAACAAAATCCAATGAGAGTTATCACTACTGCAGGTCAACGTTTGGGTTACATAGTGACCAAACATCGCACACAGGATGTTGATCAACGTACATTGGTTGATAACTATGGAGCAGCAATGATTGTTGCCCATAACATAAGTGAAATCGAGGGTTGCCGTGTGACGGTTGACAAGGTGGCACGATAGGGGTTGCAATCTCCTCTCGTTCCTGTATTGTATTAACAAGTCAAACAACCGACACCAATCATGCGTAAGATCGAATCCCAAATGAACGCTGCTATCCAGAGCAACGCCAACTGGTCTAAAGCAAACACGACTGTCACCACGACCGATGGTGTGTCTGAAGTACGCCTTCATGGTAACTTGATCGCAAAAGTAGGTGATGATTTTGTCACTGTATTCGATGGGGGTTGGCAGTCTACCACGACTAAATCTCGTCTCAACGCTATCATCAACGAGTTCTGTAATGCATTCACTGATGGTGTCTTTCAGAAGAACTATCAGTGGTTCGTTCGTGATAACAAAGTCACCCATGATTTCGTCAACGGTTACACATTTGCAGAGTTTGCATGAGTGAGAGGGGTTATGCCCCTCTTTTTTATTGTCCCTACTATCTAACACCATGAACACACAACTTGAAATGTTAACTAGCAGAGAACAGTTAATGGAAGACATTGATGCTATCTGTGATGAGTTCTTTTGTGAAAACTTTCCAGCATCGACCGATAAGTATGAAGAACTAGTTCGTGTCCTATGTGATAGTGTCTGTAAGAACTTCCCCACTAAATGATACCCAGGTCAGCCGCTTCGCTCCAATCGCTGAACTGTCCACTATCGCTTGCAATTGCCCCTCAAAACTGCCATACTAACAGTATGAACAAAACAACTTACGAGATCACCTGCCCTGCCCTTGGGGAGACCGAGACCACGACAGATCTAGATCGTGCTATGGACCTTTGTTTCTCAATGCATGATGAGTCTGATTCATACGCTTTCATCCGTGATTCATTCGGTGATATCGTAGGCGAGTACGGCGACATTATGCAAGCGGTTGCAGACCACTTGGTCTAGTGTCACATAGGGGCAGGCATTGC
>JACLAB010002171.1_pt1 | contig 35919 bp, 27 predicted proteins | sample 8027921 | NCBI WGS metagenome assembly JACLAB01 (sample SAMN15725117, study PRJNA655200) | protist metagenome | isolation source: fluorescence activated cell sorting (FACS) single amplified genomes of... | place: USA: West Boothbay Harbor, Gulf of Maine | collected 2000-07-19 | reverse complement strand
TATTATTAGTTTTTGTTTTTCTTCTTCAGAAATATTTCTAGCTTTTTTAACTGCTTTTTTTAATATATTATCATATGTTAGCTCTTGTCTAAACAGATTTTCAGCTTCGACAATAATATTAGCCTTATCTTCAGGGGATAACTCAGATTCGTCATTTAAGCTTCTACTTTTTATATAGTTTTTAGTAGCTAATTTTACTAAATCATTTCTTTTTGATATTATTTCAGCATCACTAATTAATGGATCTGGTTTTGGTTTTTCAAAATCATATTGTATATCAGGATAATTTAATCCATCACTTACAAAAACTTCTTCTTCTGGCAAAGCTTTATACTCTTCCTCAGATAAATCAAATTGAGGTGTTTCTTTTCTAGGAGCATCTGTTTTAACTGTTTGAGAAGGATTTAATAATTCATCTGTTTTCTCATATAACAAATTAGTGTTACTAAACCTACGTAAAGTTTCATCAAGGCTTTGCTTAAAAACCAAATCATCAGGAATTATATTTAAAGCATCTTGAGTTACTTGATCAGAATCGTCAACAAGTAGTTGTTGTTTTGCCATATTTAATTTATTTTGTAGGATTTGATCTAACTTGAGCGCTAGCTATATTTCTTTTATATATCAATTTTTTCTCATTAATATTTTCTATGAATTTAGATAGACTACTATATTTTCTTGATGATCTCTTTTTAATAGTTTCGTTTTTAGTTTTATCATTTGGATCTTCTATCATTGTATTGATAGTAGTAATAACTTCTATAGCATCTGGATATTCTGGATTTTTAGGAATACCACCAACCTGTCTTGAATACTGTATTATTGATATGTCATCTTTTTCGTCTAATCCATCATACTTTCTTATTTCTTGTTCTATTTCATTTAAAGTAAATTCATCTTTAGGGTCAAAAAGCTCAGAAGTTGTTTTTAATATAACTCTTCCGTTTTCATCTTTTTTAGTAAATGGAGATTCTATGTTTTCAGTAAAATAATTTTTTTCATCAAGAGACTCAATACCCGTTTCAACCTCGTAATCAAATTCTTGATCTTCAGGTTTTATAGTACCTAATTTAAAACCCCTTTGAACAGATAAATTAAATTGATCCATCATTTTAGTGGCTAATTCTTCTCTAAAATATTCTATAGCTTGATTATACTCTTCTGTACCCCTACCCATCCTAAGCTTTGATAAATTATCATCATATTCGTTAAGTTTTAGTATATCTTCTTTTTTTGGGTTTTCCAATTGTTTTAAAGCAAATAAGGTTGCATTAAAATAACCACCATCGTTAAACCCGTGCTTATCAAAAAGCATTGATACAACAGCATTTTCATTTAATAAATTTCTAAAAGAAGCTTTTTGTAATACACCTTGATCCGATGTTCTCCAATTTTCTCTTTCTTTTTCAGTTGGGTAAGCAGCTACATTATCTTGACCAAACTTAAGTCCTTGAGCAAAGTTTTCCATTATCTTGACTCTTTCTTCCTCAGCAACTTGATACATACCTTTTTCATACTCCCAAGTCCCATCTTCTGAATTAAATACAGCACCCTGACCAAGCATATTTTTAAGAGTATTTTTAGAATTTTCTGGTGATATCATGCCATTACCATTACCTAGTTTAGCTCCAGCTACAGAGTTAAAATACGTAATCATATCACTATTGGTTTTAGCTGAGTTTTCAACTGTACTCATAATGTCATCTATTTCGGCTCTTATAGAATCTCTTTCTTTAGGTTTAGCTTCATGCAATCTTTTCTTAGCATCATACAGTTCATCTCTTCTAGCTCTAATCCATGGAGTTATTTGAGCTTTTTTTTCTGATGACAAACCATTGGAAAACTCTTTTAATTCACCAAACTCATCTAAGTGTTCGGCCATTTCTAACTCTACTTTAGCATAATCAGCATCTTTTTTAACTTGTATCTCCTCATAGGTTGACTTAAATGCTCTAGAAAAACTTCCAACAGGATCTGCTTGATATGGGATTTTAGCCCTATACATGCTACCTGCGCTTTGTATTAAAGAGCTGTCAGATGTTTGTCTTCTATTACTATAAGAGTTTCGTCTTGATTTTGCCATAATATTTTATATTTATTAACCTTGACCTACTGATCCAGTATTATTACCTCCACCAATGCTTTTTAGATATTCTTTTTCAGCTCTTCCAGCTTGTCTGCGTATTTTTGCTGTACTAGGTCCACCACCACCAAAAGTACCGTCGCCATAACCCTGTGCAACACCACCGGCAGCCATACCAACTCCTTCCATAACAGTGTCCATCATTTGAGCATCGTTCTGAGCTAGAACTTCATTTGCTGCACCCTCTCTTTGCATTGCTATTCCATATTGAGTCGCTAACTGTTGTTGTTTAAGCGATCTAGCTTGAGCAGCACCACCCATTCTAATTTGTTGTGCTTGCATTTCTCCTTGTGCAGAAGCCATTTGGTTTCTTTGCTCTTGCATGCCTATCGATGCAGAAGACTGTTGAGCAGCTAAATTAGATTGTCCTTGAAGCGCTTGTGCTAAACCTGCTATACCAGAGCTACCAGCAGATCCTCTTAAAGCTGATAATATGTTAGCTTGACTCTGTCTTTGTTGCTGCTGTTGAAATTGTGCTTGTTGAGTATTTACGCTAAGATTTTGCATGCTATTTTGAAAACCAGCGTAAAGATTAGAATTATCCATTTGACTATATTCATTCTTTAATCTTCGTCTGTCAGCTTCAGCCTCTGCTACTTCTTGCTTTTTAGCTCCTCTTCCAATTAAACCAGTAGCCACTCCTCCACCCGCGATGGCTCCACCTATTATTATTGATCCTACTACAAAACTCATGTCTTATCTATTTTAGTTAATAACTTCATATCTTCCTGCGTTATTAAAGGATCTTGAAAATCCTTAGCAATAACTTGCTCTTCTATTTTAGCAACGTCAGTTTCCTCAGTTGCGTGTACTGTTATAAATATACAATCAGTATGTGTGTATATAATTCTTTTTGTACCTGGTTTTGTTATGCCATGGTGTGGAGCTTTGAGATGTTTTATTCCATCTTCTGTCAATATTGACATTTCTCCTTGCATTAAAAAAAACGGATGTTCTTTTTTATGTATTGCAGTTACTAGTAATTCACCAGCAGGATTAAATATTTCTCTTATATAACAACCATCAGCAAAGCTATGTTTTACTGGGTTTAATTTATCACTATTTTCTTTGGTATCCCAGATGTTTTTATCAAATCCTTCTTTTTCAAGATCTGTTATTTTTTCTCTAAAGTCTTTTCGTTTTCTTATCTCTTGACCTATCTCCCACGCTTCTTCAAAATCAAAGCTATGTTTTATATCTAACTCACTTGTTAGTTTTATAAATTGCTCTTTAGACTCCTCTTTTGTTAGAGGCTTTTTTTTAACTTGAGTATTAATATCTTCTAATTTCATTACATTTAATTACATTTCATTTAGTCTTATAGTTACACTATTTGTTAACTATTTACTGTTTATTGAAACTTCAGAACCAACAGCATATAACTCTACAGGCTTATGAGAGTTGTTTTTCATAACAACTTCTGCATAATAACCTTTTAGCGAAGATAAGTTAGCTTTATTATCTTTTGTAAATAAAATAAAATCACTATCAGTTGGTCTGTCCTCCCATTCGTTTATGTTACATGTAACTGTATCTCTTGTTGAATTAATAGCTGTACACTCACCAATTAGTACGGGTGCAGAAGAAACTCCACCTGTTATGATAGATTTATATACTGTATCACCAGCTTGTATTGATGAGTTTATTGTTTTACTAAATACTAAGTTAATTGAATCTGCCATATTATTAAGGTTGAATTGGTAAGTATATTCTTGGCTCTATTGTTAAAGTTTGACCCGCTACAGCTGTTGCAGTGAGTTGTAGATCAAAAGAAAAAGTACCACCGGTCGTAGTAGGACTTGAGTTAGCAAAAGTTAATGTAGATGTTATTGATGCTTGCACATCTCCAGCTTCACCAAAGGTTAAATTAGCTCCGGTTGAACTTTTAAACCCTGTAGCAAATCCTAGATACATTTTAATACCACTCATAGCATTACCATACCAGTTACCTAAAACACTACCAGTAAAAGTTATGACTGTTCCTGCTGTGGTACCTACAGCAACTGACTTAGGATACATTATCAAGCTAGAAATATAATAATCTGTACTAAATGTTTTTTGTATAAATATATAGTTTGTTGTGGATCCACCACTTCCACCACTAGTACTAGTTCTAGCTAATATATTATCTAGATTTAAACCTATTGGTAAATTTTGATTACCATATCTAGCAACTGACATTAAACCGGTTAATGTATATATTTTATTGCTACCTGTTATAGCTTCGCTTAAATTACTTAAACTAATATCCCAAGAGTATGGAGCAGAAAAAGTAAGTTCATCATTTACTGTAACATACGTACTTACGCTACTAGCCGTACTTGTACCATGGCTATTTGTACCGTTTAAAGTTATACCATCAAGAGCTAATGTTATTTGCGTTGTAGATGTTATAGCAGCAACAGTAATAACATTATTAGAATAACTAGATGTTATACTATTTGATGTAATGATAGAGCCAACAACAATAGATTGTGGTACTGTACTAGAAAAACCAACAACAGTACTAGATACTGAAGAAGCAAAAAGTGTTGTTTCACTGTATTGAAAATCATCTTCTATACTTATATCTCTTTGTTTAGACAATTCTGTTGATCCACCAACACTCGCCACTACTTTAAAAGGTATTTTAGAGTATATTGAACCAGAATTCGGTTCACCATAAGCTTCGTACCGACCATTATCCAAAAACTTAAGTTCACCTGATGGTGCCAAGGTTGGTGTTTGATCTATAGTTAAAGTTGTACCACTTATACTTTTAACTCTAGTTTTTGCTAATATGTTAGTACCAGTTACTAACATACCAATTTTTATTTCTGTGTTGCCTGATGCGAGAGTTATTGTTTTAGAATTTGCAGCAGCTCCACTAAATGTTAAATCTACATTATCTGCTATAGTTTGATTAGAAGATAAAACCAAGTTTTGTTGGTCAGATAAAGATTCAACCGTGACCGTTCCAACAATTCCAGTTCCTGTTACAAAAAATCCAGCCTGTATAGTTCCAATATTATTATCAACAACTACCGCTGTAGATGCGCTGGTTCCTCCAACAACGTTAACCTTAGCTGTAGCGGTACCTACAGTAACTGTACTATCTAAGTTTCTTATATTAATAGCAGCACTTGCTGAATCAACTATATTAGAGGTTGCATTTATATTTATGGTTGGTTTTTCGTATTGTATAACTTCACATAAAGCAAAGTCATTACTAGAATCTAAAACAGCATTACCTGAAAAGCTAGATGATAAATTAGTGTGAGTTCCAACTAATGCATCAATAGCTCTAATAAAATATCTATAGTAACCAGTTGATGTTGTTGGATTATAAACTTTTGTTATAGATAATCTACCTGTTTCAGGTAGTGTTATAGTATAAGGTGTTGATTGCCAACTAGAGTTAGAACTATTATAGTATTCAGCGAATGTTATTACTCCTGATGGAGTAGAGGTTACAGCATTAGCAAGTGTAACATGAACTGTCATAGAATTAGTAGTTGGATTTACAACAACATAACTAACAACCGTACCAGCAGGAACATTTGTTCCAGAAACACTCATTCCAGGTCTTACTGTGCCAACATAATCACTAAAAGTAGCTGTTGCAGTAGTATTGTCAGAGGTTGCCGTAAAAGTAACAGCTGTTCCTGATGCTTCGTTTGAAAAAGTAAAAGTAGCATTTGTTTCATCATCATAACCAGTTGAACCTTGTATTACCATTGTTCTACTTTCTCCACCACTTAGTATTGTTTTATTACCACTAACAAAAGAAGTTAATTCTGATATACCGGGGTCAAATACCTCAATAGCTTTAGCTGTAAATACTAATTTATCAAATTTAGGATTATTTATACCATAAACATACTTTACTGTAAAAGTAACAGACGTTGGTGTAAAGGTTAATGTGGCACCATCTGGTATTATCTTAGATGATGTTAACACTAATGTATTAGAACTTATAGAAGAAACCCTACAATTTTTACCTAAACCTACCCCAGTAACTGCCATGCCAATGGCTATGCCTGAGTGTCCAGCGTCTAGTGTAACACTTGTACCGTTTACAGCTCCATTAACAGTGGCAGTAGTTATTGCCCAAGGACCTGTTATAGTATAAGCACTAACTGAACTACTATCTTCTTCTTCTATAAAAACAACTGGTCTAGTATAAAAAAAATGATTAGCATTTGCAGTAAATGTTTTTATGAATACATCTTCTGGAACACTAGTATATGTTACTGGATCTGTGCTTGCATTAGCAACAGTTTTCTTATCATAAACACCGCTTCCAGAATAAGCAATACTATCGCTAGATCCAGTTGTTGTATTATCTTCAATAGTGTCGTATGTTCCATCTACAGTATAAGTATTAGCGATTGCTTCTCCAGTTATAGTTATTAACATCGCATCATCTGAAGATGGCATTACCCCACTAAATGTTATAGTGGCTTTTACATTGATACCATGTTGAGTAAATGAAATACCACTAACTCCTGCACCACTAACTCCTGAGGCACTACTAAAAGCAAAGTTTGAAGCATCTAAGCTATACCCTATTGTTGCATATATAATTAAATCTAAAGTTCCATAAGTACTGTTTATATTAGCGCCATTAGCTAGACCATTTATTATTTTAGTTGCTGACATGTCTGTGTTATGATTTGGTGTAGAGTTAGCTAGAGATATCGTTAACTCAGCTTGAGTAGGAGAGGTTGCACCTGTTATAGTTGAAAACGCACCTAAACCCTGAACAGATAATTCTCTAGTATCTATATTTGACGCCGATGTTGCATCACCCGATATTGAATTACTCCATAAACCTTCTTTGTTCTTAAAAAGCTTAACGCTACCACTTTGAGAATCTGTGGTTATAGATGTACTACTCCAACCAGTAACAACAGATTCCGTTAGTTGCGCTATTTGATTAGCGTTATATTTATATTTTTGTAAATCAGATAACGGTGTTCCAGCAGCTATCGTTATGTTAGAGCTTAGCGAATTACCCGCAGCATCAACAGATATTGTACCGGAATATGTATATGCTTTAGAATCTGTACCTTCATAAGAAAGTGTCTTATACTCTTTTATAGTAGATGGTTCATCATTAATAAGTAAGGTAACCGATGAGTCGTATGTTTTAGTTAATTCTATATTAGAGCTATTAGACAATCCAGGCGCTGAAGAAAATGTAACAACAGTATCTAGAGTTTTATTTGGCGATGTACCAGTAAAACTTAATACTGTTTCATTAGACAGGCTTAAGGCTGTATCTAAAACTATATTGTTTTGATCAGTTACGGATGCTACTTTAACAGTTATATTACTTGCTATACCTGTTCCGGTAACTATATCATTAACAGATATAGTACCAGAATTACCGTCAACAGCTACATTAACACTTGTGCTAGTTGCACCATTTACTGTACCAGTAGAAACATAAGGTATTACTATTGAAGTTACGGTTATATCACTATCAACTTCAGAACTTAACAAATAATCACCAATATTTATATTTTCAACACTTGGTTGACTAGATATATTAACTATCTTATTATTTCCACTATTAGTAGAAATAACTTTAGCAAGTGTTTGATGAAATGAATTTCTTCTTTTATTATTGTGTGAATATAAATATCCATTTTTAAATGTGTAATAAACATTATTTAATGATACACCTGATTCAGGTATGAATGATTTAAAACTAGTCCAACCATCAACTCTTTCGTCAAAACAAAGTGTGTAGTTGTTTAATGTTAAATTATAAGATCCTTTCTTTTGATTATAAGATCCTACAATTGAATTAGACAGTGGTAGGTTGTCATTAAACCAATCTGTCATACCTTTAGTAGCTATATCTGTTAGACCATCTCTAGACAGCCTTAAAACAGATCCTCTTGCTTTGTCTGAAAAATAAACCCTATAAGCGTGCGACACAAATGATTCTGGGTTTTTAGATATACCATGCTCACCAACAAAAGGTATGGCTTGACCTAATACATTATTAGTTGATGTTAAGTTTGTATTTCCATCTGCATTGAATAAAGCATCCTTGTTAGCTAATATTTTTAAAACTTTATCTTCACATAGAGCTATTAAATCAGTGTCTCTAACATGTAGTTTTTGAATACTACCATATTCAGGATTTAAATCTTTTGTTATTTTTTCAGCTTGAATAAATTCATTTAATTTATTAACACCACCAGTTGAATTAAATATACCAGACCAAATTATGGTATTTAGCTTCACGTCTTGCTTATATTTTTCATTAATAATGGTAGATACAACTGGTCCTTTGTCTATAGTTATAGCATTATAATCATCCCTAAGTCTATTAGATTCAACTCCTTGACCAAAGCTATAGCAATTTGAAAAATCTAATTGATGGTGTTGACCATGTACTTGGCTTTCGGCTATAGTTATTACTTTTGTTCCACTGGAGACCGTACCACTAGTTTTTATTTTAAAGCTATAAATACCTTTAGGGTCTGTTAGAGTTAATACTGTTCCAGCTGATATGCTACCAGTTGTATTTGTATCTAATATAATAACATCTGACTCTAGCTTATATGTGTCAACTTTTGTGTTAGCAGCTATATTTGTACCAGTTACTTTTAATCCAGTTTTAACTATAGGCAAAGCACTACCAACTTCATTGTATATGTCTAAATCTATAGATTCTTTAGGCTCAACTTCAAATATAGCCGGATTATCGGATGATATATCATTTTCTTCAAGAAAATCAGTTGAAACCAATCTTCTCATGATATTTATTTTAGATATTCTACCTTTTTCGGAAGTAGTATCTGTTACATCATAATCAAAACCATCATCGTAGTTTTTGTTTTTATTAGTTATGTCATTTGTTACTTTTTCTATAGTAATTGTAAACTCTCTTCTTCTACCGCCAGTTCTTTTTCTTCTACTATTCTTTTTTGATCTCCATCCAGTAGCTACTTCACTATTTGTTATTTTATATACTGATCCTTTATTTCCATTAGCGTTTTCAAATTGAATAAGGGTACCTGTTGTTCTTAGATCTTTAGAAACAGGTTGTGTTACTACATCTTCAAATTTATTATTCTTATCACTTTTATCTCCAGGCAAATCAACTCCAGCTAAATAAACAGTAAATTTGTTTGATCCAAGTTCAGGGTGATTTGCGTAGTTCTTGTCATATCCATTCCATGGATTAGTATCAGTCCAACACCAATCAACATCACTGTCTTTTTTATCATCCTCAGGATCACTAGTAGCATCGCCAATGACACTAACATTTCTAACAGAAGCATACTCGGTTGTAGCTGCAGGAAATGTTTCTATAATATTTTCATCAAAAACAACATCTCTATTTATTTTAGCAAAAAATCTACCAAAAAATTGAGCTTTATTTATACTTTCTTTTTCTAAAACTTCAATTTTAAAATCAATAGCATTATTAGAACCATCTATTAGATATGATGTGTCAATAGTATCATCGTTTTTGTATGTTGCAAATACATTTTTATCAATATCTCTTATAGATTCTGTTAAAGTAACTTCATATATTTCTAAGTTACTTTCTTGTTTACCCGTTGGTCCACCTTTAGATAATTTATACCTTTTAGTAGATCCAATATCGTTACCCGCTTCTATAGTTGTTATTACTATTTTAGCATCAGAAGAAAATGAATTATAAAAACTTGGATTTTGAACATCAGTAGGTCCTAAAAACTGAAAGGATATAGCTTTAGCTAAAGGTTCGTTTAGTAAAATATTGTTATCTACTCTACACTTTACCGTAGCTAAAGCTTTTGACTTTAACTCTGTAGCAATAAACTCTGGAACTTCGTTTTTTATATCTAAAATCTTATATTTAGCGTTTGGATTTGGGCTTTCATTATCTACACTTACAAATACAGATTTATCGTGTTTTTTCTTTAAAATCAAGTAATCTTCTTCACTTACTTTATTTCTTTCTGAAGAAGGAAACGATAGCCATATATTACCATCTTCAGCTAGATAATATCTATCTAAAGCAATATTATAGTACTCGCTGGATGTTTCTTTTACAAAATGTTTGAAATGTGTTGCAAAATTAGGTGCGTTATTATTCAATTCACAACTTAGACTATTTACTTTATCAGCATATTCTTTACTTATAGTTACTGCGGCTTCTTTTTTAGAGAAAACAGGAGTTTCTCGACTATATGGATCTAAGTACACAACACCTACTTGATATGTTCGTTGTGATTTTATAGATTTTTCCGGTGTTCCTACGGTTGTTATATCTATTGAATTATGTGTTGTTTTTATATCAGGTAATCTATTATTTTCTATATCATAGCCTTGAGTATAGTTACCATAAAGTATTCTATTAGAACTAATCTCTTGAGATTTAGCTCTTAAAGGAACATTGTCCCACGGTCTAAGCATCTGATTAGACTCCACAACATCACCAACTATTTCACTTTTTATTTCGTACGGAAATTCTGTAGATAAATCTTCAGTTTTTATTCTATCTACAACATACACATTGTTATTGTTGGATTCTTTATACAATAAATCTACCTCAACAACACCAACTGGAGGCGTTTCTAAACTTTGTATTTCTATCTGTCTAGCTGTGTTAAGCATACCAGTATTGTATCCATCTGAAGATTTATATTCAAAGTCAGAAGGAAGAAAAGCTATATTAGAAAAAGGTGCAAATGTTGAATATTCACCATCTATATACTTCCATCTATAAGAAAATCTTACAAACTTATTTTCAAATAAGGGCTCATCTTCAAGTAAAATAACTTCCCATGGAAGATTTGTGCCATAAGGAACCTCATCTGGGATTGATTGTATTTTAACAAAAGTTGTTTTAAAAGAATTTTCACCTTTAGTAACCTCAACCAGTATCTCATAACTTACATCACCCTCTATAGCATTGCTATCAGTATAAGATAGTTTAAGTATATCTCCTTTTATATAATTTGGAGCTAATGGAAAAACTAAAGATAAATCATATCCGTTAGGTCTAGAAACACCCGCATCTCCCTCCGCTGTTCTAAAGCTTGCACTATGAGATTGTACTGTTATAGGTTGGTTACCTGTTCCTACACCAGTTCTTTTAGAAGCAGATAAATTTAACTCAGGTTTTATGTTTGGTGAAAGCTTTATTACTGTTATGTCTTTTTCAGTAAAATCGCTACCAGTAGCTCCTAAATATTTTGTTTGTACCTTAAATTGATCTGATCCTACTACAGTACCTTCTTTAAACTTTGATATGTTTATTCTCTTAGGTTCTGTTTGATTATCTGTCCAAAAAAACAATCCATCTATAACGTTTATACCTGTTATTAGGTAGTTAGAGCTAAATTTTAGTATATTATTTATATCAACAAGTATTGGTTGAATTACTTTAGTAGTATCATCATACTCTATAATAGCACTACCATTTATTACTATTTTAGAATCATTTAAAAATGAATAATGTATAAACCAATAAATATTGTCGTTTTGAGTATCAACAAAAGAACCAATACACGTTGGATTTATTAAATCAAAGAAATTAGAATCAGCAGACCACTCAGTAAGTACCTGAGTACTTTCGTCATATAATCTACCTCTACTTAAAACCGTACCCAATACATTTTGTATAGATCCAACGTCAGATCCCTCAGATGTAACTATCTCCACGTTTTGAGCATCTCTATACTCTCCATTAGGCAATAATCTCTCATCAAGGTCTTTGTTCATTCGACCTCTACGAAAATGATGCTTAAATTCTGGCATACTTTAGTGTTTAATTTGCTTTGATTTATTTTTCATTATGAGTGATAACTCATTAGATTTTAAATTAGATAGTCTAAGTTTTGCAACTCTTTTAGATGCAAATCTTTCTTTCTTAAATCTATTTACTATGTATTCTGGGATTTTAGACTTACTAGCTAGAACAGCGTAAGCAATGTGTTTGTATGCGGCTTCTTCTGCAAACTTATGTACTATCATTTCTGAGTCTGTACCAAGTCCGTCACTTATATACTTCATTGTTATAACTTTACCTACTATGTTAGAACTAAAGTATATACTTCCTTTTTGTTCATCAATAAAGAATGTACCGTTTGATTGAGAGTATTCTGGTAGAATACCATATCTTTTTCCTTCGGAGTAAGTACTTAGAAACTCTGGATCTATAGTGTCATTTGTTTCATCTGCTGATGAGTTTGCTGCTGAATAACTATTCCATGTTTCAGAATTAAATGCTCTTTGTAATTTACCCTCGGCATCAAATAAATACTTATAATCTGAATCTTGTAGCAAAGCCGTTGGGTTGCTAGTGTCTCTAGTTGGATATATTATTTTTTCTAAACCTCCAGAATCTTTCCAACTAAGTTTTACATAGTTAACATAATCCTGTGGTAATACCATTGTTAATGCAGGTGGTACTTCTATTTCTTGGGCTTTAGTAGATTTAAATGTATCATAACTCAACTCTTGTATTGCTCTTTGAGCGTGAAAAGCTACATCAGCTTTTTTAACTCTATCTATTATTTTGTCTTCTCCAACATAAGATACCATAAAGTTGTTTATAATATCTTCTATTTTTATAAATTGATAAGAACCATATTGCTCTGTATCACTTATTTCTCTAACTATTATACTATAACCATTGAGTGGAGCTCCGCTTGTGGCTTGTACGTCAGAGTTTATGTTTGAAGTAGTAAAAGTTAAAGTATCGTTATTAGCAGTGTAATTATAATTACTACTCTTTATGAGTATATTGTTTATAAATACTTCAAACTCGGTTTTTAAATCAGGTACAACAGGGAAGTAGGCATCGGTAAGAACAAATGCGGTAGTAGATCCATCACCTGTAAACGTTTGAGATTGGTTGTAGTATGATTCTTGAGTAGTTGTTCCTAGTAGTCCCATTTATTATGCTTTTTCTTGTTGAATATTTTTAACTTCTTCTTGAGAAGATATTTGATACAAACTAGGATCTTTTATTATAACACCAGCTAAAGCCAATATCTTAATAACTAAAACAGTTTCATCCGACTCATGAAGTTCAAAATCTACAGCTGTATTGGAATTATATAATGTTTCATTATTTATAATAGTATAACCCCATGATACTTCAGCTGGTTTTCTTATATAATTATATGTTATATCAGATGATATGGTGTTTGGATACACTTCTATTCTATTACCAGAGTTAGTATTTCTTATAAAAACAGGTCTTTTAACTGTTGGTGCTGCTAACGGTGAAAGCTTGTATTGTATTAATTCTTTTCTTGTTATTTCTTCAACCTCATAATCTACTCCTGATAAAGTATAATAAACATTACCTAATCTATATATTTCAGGATTATCAAACTTAAAAGTTAAAATAACATTATCAGATATTGATGCTGATCCTGTTAAACTTAACGTTGTGTGACCCGATGGTGTATTTAATGAAACGGTGTTTATTTTTACTCCTGATGGAACTCCTGTGCCAGTGACAGTCATGCCTGGCAAAACGCTATTAGTTATAGCATCTAAAACAACAGAAGTTGAACTTGAAGTAGCTCCATCAACTGTACCTGTTCCGGTCTCAGTACTATCAAGTCTAATTATATTGTTAGTTATAGATAAAGGTGTTTGACTAAAGACTTCAAATATAGACATTTTCTCTTCAAGAAAAGCAACTGAATCCGAGTATTCTAAGTCATATTTAGGTAATCTTTTAAATTGACCTAAATCGTAAAAGTATTGATTAAAAACATCAAGCTGAGCTTGGTTAGCCATCAAATTAAACTCAAGAGGTGTTATATAACCTCTTTGTTCTTTATTTGATATAGCCAATACTCTTTGATATACGGTATCTATATTTATTGCCATAATTTTTTATTTTGTATTAGTTAGGTCACCATTATAGATGACCTAACTTCTACATGGATATTAATCCTTTAATCGTTTCTCAATATTAGAGTATATTTCCATACCCTCATCTGTTTTAAAGAAAGCTGCTAATGCAGAATACGGATGCTCATCAAATGGAACATTCATAATTTTTCTTCCATTACTAGACCAAGTAAAATTTCTTTGATCTTCGGATAGCTTTACAATACCTGCTTCAGTAGCTTTAATACCAAAGTTTCTTAATTGAACATTATCATCAGAAACTAATTCTAAGAACAAATCTGGGTTATTCCTAGCAAATAGTAATAAATCTCTTTTGAGTTCTTTAGAAGTCATATCTGATACCTTAGAACCTAATTCTACACGCATAACAGCCTCTGCCATTTCTACGTCTAAATTTTTAGCAGCATTTAAAGCTTCTATTTCTAGTTCCATTACTTCTAGCTCGTCAATAGCTTCTTTTACTTCATCTAGCTCGTAATATGTTATATCTTTTTGCGGATGATAAAGTGATAATAATTTTTGAAGTGTCTGTTTATTTTTAGGAACTACTAAAGAACCATCTCTAAATATTACATGTTCTAATCTAGCATCACCTTTAAATTCATCTACAAAAGGCGTTTTCTGATTAGACGTTACTTTTAGTTCTCTTTCGTAACCTTTATCTTCATCAAACCAATATATGTCAGATGATCGTAACATGTAGGCTACGGGTGATACTTGCTTTAATAAATATGTCCTTGACTTTATTTCCCAAGTATTTGTTTTAATTTTTTCTTTTGTTTTCATAATATAATATAATATAATATAATAAGGGTAAAAATTACCCTCATCAATTAGACGAGGGTAATTATAAATATAATTGCTTAGTTAAACATTACAAAGTTATTAGCACCTTGTACAACTAAACATCTTTCTGAAAGGTAGTGTACCTCCATAGCATCAAGATCCGAAGTGATGTTTCCACCAACAGATCCAGTAATCCAAGACTTCATCCTACGATCATCAGCTTGAGAAGCTCTATATCTAGTATGCAGAAATGGCCGCTTAAGGTTTTTACCTAGTTGCTCATCGTAAACAGAAGATACTCCAGCAGGGATTAATACGCCTCTAATTTGAGATGTATTAGCAGCAAGAATAGATCCTCTAGTCATTGAATCATTCAAGTATTTCCAGTCAGACTTATAAAAATCATAAGATCCTCTACGGAAACCTGAAAAACCAAGATTTAAAGCCATATCCTCACTATTGCTAAATACTCCAAAAGAAGTACCACCAGAACCATAAGAGTTCTGAGCTGCAAGCATGTCATCAAGCTTCAAAGCAGTATCTCTATTGACATAAATCATGTTTTCTTCAATAGAACCTTGCTTGTCTAATTCCTTAAGAACAGCATCAAACTCAGCTAAGTTAGTGGCAGCTGTTGTAGAGTCTAGTCCATTAGAAAGAATACCTCTTGATTCAATAGCAGAAAAAAGTCCTTCAGAACCTTCTGGAGCGCTAGCGTGACCACTTGCTTTTTTAACAGATTCCATCATAGACATTTCTAGGTAATCAGTGAATCTAGACTTAGTATCTCCTTCGGCTTTTAAATACCAAAGATAACCTGATTGTCCAGACTCTCCAGTTACTTCAACCCATCCAATTTGAGAAGTATCAGAACCATTTACATGGTACTTATCTTTCAATATAATAGGCTTGTTGCTGAATGACTTGAACTGAGGGCTAATAGATTCCGCTCGTCCTGAAGTACCTTTTGTAAATTCAGAACCATAAACAAAAATAACTAACGGATCATTGTCTGTATCAAAACCAGCAGCTGTTAAGTGAGCCGCTGTATAAGTAGCAACAGTCATTGCATTAGCGGCTACCGTTGTTACGTGAGCTTTAACCGTTAGGTTTTTAGCAGCACTACTAATAACTATAGTATCTCCTACTCTAATAGCGTGACCTGTTGGTAAATTATCAATAGCTACAGATGAACTTGTACCATTTATTAGACCTGTATATTTCAAGTGTAATCTACCTTGCTCAGACCAAACAACTTGATCAGAAGTCATTGCTTCTTCAGCTCCAACTTGAGCTAAAAATCCAGAGATTGTCCTTTTTCCATAAGCCTCTGCTTCTTGTTCCATTAAATCTGGTAGGAACTGCTGTGACCAGTTTGCTTGTCCAGCTGTAGCGAAATCTAAGTAATTAGATGCTACGGCTACTTTATTTGGGGCGGGAACAGATTCTACTCCCGATTGCGTAATTGCCATAATTTTTAATTTTTAATTTTTACTTTTTTAATTTAAACTTAAAAGTAGGAGATGTATCATCATGCAAAACTCTTGCTCTAACTTGACCATCATTGACAATTCCCTGATGACCTTGTCTCGGGTCCATGTCGATGTTTTTGGATTTTGCAATTGTATTCTTAATTGCATCGGCCTTGCCTTGTTCGTAGAAGTGGTTTGCAATAGCATCTGAATTCATAGCAGTAAATAAAGACTTATGATAACCCTTAGCATCAACCATTTCATTATCTTTGTTTAGAAACTTTCTAACAAAGTTATTTATGTCGCTTTGAGTTTGCTTTACCGTGTCAGCTTCCTTAACATTAAACCTAAATCTTTTATCTCCAACTTTATATTCAAAACCTTTGAATTCATCGGAAAAAACCTCATTAGTTTTCTTTTGAAAAGTAAGCTTCTGCTTTTCAGCTAATTTGTTGTTACTCTCTGACTCCTTATTGTAACGATTGAAAAAATCCATAGCCTTTTGTTGCTCAAGCGTTAACTTAGAACCAGCCTTGATTTCTTCATAATATTTAGACTTTTGCCCGTCTAAGTGGGTCTTAGCATTGGCAACTTGCTCTTTAAATGCTAATTTTTTTCTTTTAATATCCCTTTCATCATCAACATCTTCATCGTAAAGAAAATTATCTTCCATCAAAAATTCAATCTCATCGTTATCTAAATGAGGTTTTGTTGATTTGTAATATTCTTTTAATAATTGATTTTGATCTAAAGAGGTGTAATCTTGATTTAGCTTAACATAATCTTCTAAGCTTCCTCCAGTCTCTTTCATAAAGTCAACAACCTTTTGTATATTATCAGGTAGATCAACTCCAGTTTGTTTTTGTTCTTCTACAGCTTCCTTAACCTCATCAGTTAGCTCATCTGCTTTTTCTTTAACCTCTTCATCTGTTATCTCCTCGAGAACGCTGTCTTGCTCATCCTCGGAAACTTGTTCTTTATTTTCTTCTGAGGTTTTATCTGTGGCATCTTCTTCTCCCAATTGTTCAATTGGTGCTGATGATCCATCGGGTGTCTCCGGCTCTTTTGTTGCATTATCTTCTTTTTGTTCTTCTTTAGTAATCACCTCTTCTTCGCTTTTATTAACGTCTCTGAGATCAACCTTTATAACTTCATCAGTATTTTTTTTAAAACTAGGTTTTTTTATTCTAATCTTATCGTCCTTTACTGTTGATTCTGTGTTTTTTTCTTCAACTTGTTCTTCTTGTTTTTTCTTAGCCATAATATAATATAATAAAAAATGTAAAAATAATTACCTAGGTTCAAACGAACCTAAGTTAAATCCGCCTTCCATAACGTCGTTACCAGACGATTCAAAGTTTTTAGGGGGTTTTTCTTTTGCTCTTTGATCAATTAGTTCTGATTGTTGAGATGCTTGAATTTTTGTTCTTTTGTCTTTTCTATCTTCCTTGTTGTTTTCTTTACCTTTTTGAGCTTCAACTTCCATTTGTTTCAATTGCATATTTAATTGAAATTCTAATTGCATTAATTCTTTTTTTGCAGCAACTTCTTGTTGCATTTTTTGAGAAGCTATTTGACCTTTCAATTGTTCAAGTTCACTATTAATTTGTATCAAAGCTTGTTGCTTTTGAACTTCAGCTTGTGCAGCTACTTGTTGAGCTTCAGCATTAGCTTGGGCTTGAGCTTGTATATTTCGCTCTTGCATTTGCTGATCTCTTTCTTGCTTCTTTTTTCTTCTAATTTTTAACAACTGATTAGCTAACTTTATGTTTTTAATTTCTCTAAGATCGATTGCATCTTCTATATCTATACCTTTTTGAGCAACAGCTGCTTGTATATTGTTTTCTAGTATTTGCTTTTCCTCATCATCAGGTGTTAGTTCTATAAATATACCAAAATCATGTATATGTAAATTAGACATCTCCTCTAGTGTAGCAACGTTGTGAACGCCAATACTCTGAATGAAAGCGTCTCTTGTAGGAGAATATTCTATAATATCAGAAATTCTAAGTGAAACACATTCAGCTAATTCTGATGTTAAAAATAAACTACTTTGAAGTATATGTCTTGTAGCTGTGTTAGAATTAGCAGCAGCTAGTTTTTGAACTCCTACTAAAGCATCTTTTGACGGTGTGGTACCATCTCTAGCTTCGTTTAACCCGGTTACATCTCTTATCATTTGTAGATAATAATTGTAAGTCTGAATTAGTGTTTGCATTTTTTGACCACCGCTGCCACTTGATATTTCTTGAATAGGTACTTTACCTGGATTCATATCACCCTCAGATGTTAGAGATCTACCGATAATACTACCTGTTTGAAAGAACATGTTAAGCGCTTCTTGTGGGTTGTAGTTTGTACCATTACCTAAATCAACTTCTGCTATACCATCTGCATCTAAGTAAACTCCATCAGGTATCATTCTTGATAAGACCTGTTGTAGTTTTAAATGTGTTAACTGAATCATGTCAGCAAAACCAGTTATTCTACTAACTAAGGATTCTATCTTACCATTATACATTCTTGGAGCTACAATACTATAGTTTAATTTAACTTTTGTATTATCACTTTTTGGCCTAACCATATTCTTAGCTATTTCCCATTTAAGAAGTTTTTTAGTTCCAAGAATCAAAACTCCTTCATATAAAACCTCTATAGACCTAGAAACCCTTTCAAAATTTTGTTCAATAAGCTCTTGAGGAGGATTAAAAGAATCATCTTTAACTATTATTTTACTTGCGCCGCTTCCAAGAGTTTTAACTTTATAAACCTCATTCATGTAAGTTTTATAATTAAAATACAAAATTTCTATTTGATTTGTATCTACATAGTTATCATTAAGATGCGTTCTGCTATATCCATTTTTATTGTTATGAGGCTGCTGCATTATTTCCTCTAAATCTTCTTGAGATAAATTTGGAAACTCTTTCTTAAGCTCGTTCATTGGTATCACCTTAACCTCACCAACATAATAAACATCTTCAAAATAAGGTGAATCTGTGTGGGAATAAACTAAATTAGCTGGATCAACATAATCAACTTTAACTCCCTCTGACTTAGAGAAAGTATTTTTAATAGCACCTATACCTAAAACAGCTAAATCGTAATTAACTCTTTTTCTAGTTAAATCATATTTATTAGTTTCTAGTATTGTATTTATAGCTTGCTCTTCAGCTAGTTCAACTGCTTGCTTGTAAGTTAGTTGCATGTGCAATTCAAGTTCTTCCTTAGTCTCAGGAAGTTCATCTTCAGGTGTATCAGTTATATCTATACCGAAAGCTTGCTTGGAAAATTGAGCTAGTTCTCTAGTTTCCATATCAGCTAATATGGTTTCCATATAATTAGTTCTCTTTTCTACGCCATATGGATCTTGAGAATAAGCCTTTACATCATAAGTTCTTTCAGATATACCATTAACAACTATATCTACAAATTTAGGAATAATAGGTACTGGTTTCCAGTCTAAATTAAGATATGATAAGTCACCATTTATAGACAACTCATCTTTGTATTTTTGTATTGATTGTTCTCCCCTAGCATACAATCTAAGTCTATGAAAATTTATCTCATGGCTTCTATATCTGTTAGATCCAGAATCTTTATCAAACCATTCACTTTCAATGGCTTTACCAACCTTGAGTCCATACTCTAAGCTTTGCTTTTCAATATCGCTAGCTATTTGACTAGGGAAAAAACTTTTTGTAACTGATTCAGCCATATTTTTACTTTATTATTGTTGAAGAGTTTCCTTGATTTTCATACCTTGAGAAACTGATATTTATCTTTTGTTTTTCTTTTTTCACGTTAGGAGAATATAAGTGTCTATTACAAGCCATAATAGCTAGACCAGAGCTAATGGCTGCATCAAACTTTGTTCTATTGTTTATGTCAAATCTAGCCCAATCATTTAATGTTTTATTAAAATATACATCTCCATAATTACCGTTTGTTTTTAAACCAACGTGTTCTTGTATGTACATTTCTATTGCAGCCGCGTGCGCTTGCTTGATATCTTCACTTGAGTTAGGTATTCCACCTATCTCTTTTTCTGTTACAGACAACTTGTTCCAAGTTCTATCAGGTCTATTCATTGAATAACCTCTATAACCTCTACGTCTTAAATAATATAAAAGTCTAGGCTTATTGTTCTCAGCTAGTATTGGCATACCATAAAATATAAGTGCCATAAGTACATCTTCAAAGAATATCTCAGCTGTCTGAGGTCTAGCAATGTATTCTAAGAAAAAGTGATTAGGAGGAGCATCTTCCATGGAAAACTTGGTGAGGCCATGAAGAGCTCCTTTGGAACCTAGTCCGTCGACCGTCCCCGAAATATCATAACTGTCACATCCAAAAGCACCCATGTACTCATTTCCAGGTTTTTTAAAACCATTTTGCTCAATAATATTATTTTGAAGATGAGATGGTGGTATCCAACTAACTTTGAATCTACCTTTTGGATCTGGATAAAATATTACTTTAGAATCTTTAATTCCATTAACCCACTGAAAACTACCAGTGTTAACACCTATTGAAGTTGATAAATCTTCATTATAATCTACTTGCTCGTATATTTTTTGTAAGTTAAATATACTATTCTTAGTTTCATCTCTAAAAGCATGTTCCTCTGTTCTAGGAAACTGTCTGTAAAACTCATTTAGAGCATCACCATCGCTTTTTAAACCATCAACTTCATTCTGCCAATGTTCTATAATTCCAGTGTCTATATACTCTCCAAAAGGACCTTTAGTTTCTTGTTCTGGCGTATCAAATACTGGTTGACCAAATTTATCTATAAAACCCTCGTAGTTCCACTCCATTGGTATGAACAAAGAATATAAACCAGAACCAGTCTGACCGTTTTTATTTCTCTTTGTTACATCCGAGCTTTTGTATAACTTCTTAAAGTTGTCTCCACCTTTATCTAAAGCGTTAGAGGTACTACCCATCATACACTTACCTATTATTCTACTACCTAATCTTAAGGTTGTTTTCGTGACCCGCCAGTTGTTGAGGATATTGTTTGGCCTCTCCCATTTCCCTGATTCGTCGTGTACGAGAAGTTTGAGTTTCTCCCCATCGTAGGAGTTGTCACCGGTGTTCTTCCAATCGATGGTTGTGTCCAAGCCTTGTAAATCTTCTGGTTTGTCCGTGCTCGTGATACTCCGTCTGGTAAGCTTTGATGCTGGGACCCTAAACGCAATTTCTGTTTTTGGTCTATCCATACCGTCTTGGATCGGTTTAAAGAAGAAGGGGTAGTTGACGGATATGGGCACGACTTTGTCTGTAAACATCTTCTTAGCATCAGGACCGGACTTGGACAAGATACCATACCTGGAATCACTGGATATAGTTGCCAAGTTGACCACCTCACCCGATGCCATGAAAGAGAACCCTGATCGTCTATTCTTAAGGTAACACATTCCATAACATCTGATGTCTGCCTTGCAGGCTTCCCAAAAGATGTAGAATATTCTATTGGCCTCACGAAAGTCTGGTTGCCCGACGTCAATTTTACTCCATTGCAAGTACATGTAATGAGTACCAGTAATATAAGAATTACTGCCGTTGTTATCAAACCATAAGCCTTCTTCTCTGTGCTTAAATTCATCCTCTATGTATTCTATGTATTTTTCTTTAAAATCCGCTGGATATTCTTTCCAATCAAATATTGTTTTTATTCTACCTAGTTCTTTTGGATAAGGAGTTACCTCCCACGTATTACTTTTAAACTTTACTATTTTATCTGATTTAGGTAGAGCTATTTTAAGATTTTGTATCTCATATATATCACCTATCTTACCAGTCTTGCTTATAACAATAACATCGTGTTCTTTGTTATAACCGTACTCCCATTTCTTGGTTTTGTTTAACCTGGAAATTGTACTCTTTTTTATAGGCTCTATAACCTTTAGTAAAGTTTGTTCGTACATTATTTAGATCTTCTCTCTGCAAATCCACCAAATGAAACATCTTTCTCAGTATCAACTGGTATTTTGTTTTCTAAGATGTTATCTTCTTCCTCTATTCTCTTAAGTATTTCAAACGCATCAAAGATTGCTAGTTTCTTGGTCGCTGCTGCATTCTTTAACCTATCTGCTGATATATCCTCATCTGAGTCTACTATTGCTTCCTTGGCTACTTTAATTAATTCCTCAACCGCTATTTGTCCAGCTAGGATTATATTCTTCTTCGTTTCCTTGATATTCATATTTAATTGAAATCTCAGTTGTTAAAACTCTATATAGTTTTTCACCATCTATAATAAACTCATATTCACTACTTGGTGTAAAACCAATTAAATCACCCACAGTAACATTATACTTTAATAGTATTGGATCAGCATATTTCATTATACCAACCAGTGGTTCTTCTTTATCAATCGATAATTCATCGTTAGATTTTATTGGTTTTACAAAGCAATAACCTTTTTGTGCTTTCCAACCCTCACCTTTTCTATTATAAGAGAATATTTGATCTTCTTTTATACAATAAGTGTTTTCATCTATGTAACTTCTACTGTTTTTTTCTTTACCTCTTATATCGTGCCATCTTCTGAATACATTGTGATGAACAATTATTTCATCTCCAACTTTTAAATCAGTATCTATGGCTAATGGTAAGTGTTTTATGACAGCTTCTCTACTAACATATTGGTGGTTAAATATCTCTGTATTTAATATGAGATCTTTATCACCAACCTTTGTAGTATTGTTGTATCTATTTTTCTTTGGTTCAATTATAAAGTCAAATATACTTTTCATTAATACTGTAGATTGTATTCGACAGATACAGCCATGTTCTTGTTAAAGTCTTTCCATATCAAGACGTCTTTCTCCTTCTTGATATATATGCTATACTTGTCGTCTTGTTCTATAATATCACAAATTGTATGCCCTCCGTAGACCTCTTGGCCCACGGAGTAATGCATAGCTTCGTTCTTATAATCTTTACCAATACTAATCTTACGTATCAGCTTGCTGCTCATCTTCTTCTTTTATTGGTTCGTAAGTTCCATCCATGATGTTCACTGAAACTTTTCCATACTCAGCCTCTAGCTTATCTTGAATTGCTTTTAACTCATCTTGAACTGTTGCTAGAGAATGTAGCAATAAATGCTTACGAGTTTCTAGTTGACCAATCTCTAATTGAGCTTGGTTTATTTTGTTGACAACTTCTTGTAACTCCTTGAGTTCACTTGTCTTAATACTTAATTTTGCTTCTGTACTTTCCATTTGCTTATTGTTATATAATATGATTTAATTCTTGTAATAGGTATTACACACCGATTTGTTTTGTTACTACTGTTGGTGTAATTTTCTCTGCTATCTGAGCATCAATACTAGTCTTAAGAGCTGCAACCTGATCTTCACCAAGCGCTGATTCCACCCAAACAATTACATCTGCTTCAGTAATATCAGCGAAAGCTGTAAAGGTACTCAAATCTTCAGTATCTAGAGAGACTACTCCGTAAGAATCTCCTACGTTCTTATTCTCGGTGTCATCGACACCCATTAATCTCCAGTGTACATTAAAGATCACATCTGCTTTATCACTCTTTGTTGGATATGTATCAACTGTTGTACAGTTCCATATATATGTTATTGCCATTGTTTTATTTGTTTATTGTTTACTTTTTTAATTAGAAGCATCTATTCTTGCTTGTGCTCTTTTAGTTAGTACTTCACTTGGTATTTCAACACCTGTTTCTACTTTTCTAGATACGTACCAATCTGTTTCTGCTAGGTATTTTTTACCATTTAATGAATTCATAACCAATGTATCTCTAGCTATATCCTCCTCTGTTGGGACATATATTGTAGATAAATCAACCTCTGGTCTAATTTCTGTCCCCTCAAAAGCATCTATGTAATTAGGATTAACCATAGATACAACTCCATTACTATCTGTTTTTTCAATAAAACCTTGATTTTCCATATTATTATTTTTAATAAACTCTAGACGTGGAACTTGTAAAAGAATAAGCCATTACCGTTAATGGCTGGTATGCAGTAATATTATCTGTCCCACCTGTTATAACAAAACTTCCCCATCTATTACCTGTGCCTCCATTTATCATATCTACCACTATTTCAACATAACCACCACTTTTATATTGAGTTACAATATTTCCAGTTACAACACCACTATGAATACTATTACCAGTGCTATAAACATATCCACCAGCTCTACCTTGCGTAAGTCCTTGACCATAGTTGTATCCAAATACTTCTAAATAATACATTTCTCCAGCTGCAGTGCTAATCCTAACGTGAGCATATCTATTACCATTGTTTTGTGGTGCTACAGAACCAATTATATTATAATCCCCTTGAGTACCTCCAGCAAATTTAAAATGAACACTACCCCCCGATGTGATGCGCATTTTTTCGGTAATATTTCCACCACTTGCGCCCGTGTTAGTATAAAATTGCAAATTTGATTGGTAATGTGTATTTGACTTTACCCTTTCTGCAAGTATATATGCAACTTGTGAGTTAGTATCTGAAAATTTAATACCATGCTTTCTAACAGAACCACTTGAGTTTGTATACGTTCTTTTAAGTTCTAATACATTTATATCATTGGTAGTGTCGTCTGTTTCGTTTACAAATAAGTTAGAAGATGTTGATGAACCTCCAATACCCGCATTACCCCCCGATGTGATACGAAGGCGTTCGGATGGCTGAGTATTATATCCTGTATTATCTTTTGTGCCAAAAACTAAATCACCTTTTCCTGATGATGAAGAACTAGTTGAAACGTAACCAACGTAGGCAGATGCATGAGTATTACTTGTTGGATAGCCAAAAGTAATCTGTGAGTATCTACCAACGTGGGTGGTATCATCAAAATGAAGACTTGAATCAGCTAATCTTCCAGCTGCTGCACTACCTGTTGATGCCGATGGGTTTGATATGTTAAGTTTTGTTACTGGTGAAGTAGTTCCAATGCCCAAGTTGCCACCCGATGTGATGCGCATTTTTTCAGAAGCTGCTGTTTCAAACACCATAGCATCAGTAGAACCTTGTAGATATTGTATTCTACCCCTAAATCCAGCGTCCGCATCTCCAAAGGTTAAAAAAGAACCTGCAGCAGCGCTTGAAAGCATTGTTATTCCACTCCAACCATTGTTCTTTATTGTAAGAACAGTGTTTGAATCAACACCACTTGGATTTGTTAAAGCGGATAGTTGAAAAGTTGCAGCACTACTGAAAGTCTTTGTACCTCCAATAGTCTGATTACCAACAGTATACACACCGTTAGTTACAGTTCCAGAATTACCAGATGTATCTTGATTACCTGCTATATTAACTCCAGGTAGGTTGATTGAAGTTGAACCATTAAAACTAACTCCACCTATAGTTCTAGCAGTTGCTAGTAATGTAGCAGTTGCCGCAACACCAGAAGTGTTTTGATTACCAGCCGCATTTACTCCAGGTAAATCTATAGCAGCTGAACCGTTAAATGAAACACCACCAATATTCCTAGCGGTTGCTAATATAGTGGCACCAGCAGCTAGGGTTGCAGTGTCTGCATTACCAGTCGTATTCTGATTCCAAGTTGGAATAGTACCAGTGAGTTTAGAATAATCTAAACCATGAATAAGATCACTTGTTACTAACGTTAATGCCATATTTTATTAATTAAGGATTTGTTTGTGATTCTTTAAACGTCTCGTAAGCCGCTTTTATTTCATCAGTCCATACAGCGTTGCATATTGCTTGTACTTCAGAATCTTCTCCGCTTATGTCAGCATCACAATTAAGTACGTGCCTATGAAATGAACGTGACAACTCTATGCCACCATCTGTGACAACCGTTGCCGTTCTTACTTGTATCGCTTTATAGTCTCCGACTATCTCGATTTGATCTATTTTTACTATTTTTTCTAAACTCATAATTTTAATTTATTCTATATGATCCGCTCCACATTCCGTATTTACCACTTCCCGTCACCCAAGTTGACGCCCCAATACTATTGTCACCAGTGTTATTAATTGTAATATTCGCAATGTATCCCCCTTTACAGTTTAATATTGAATTTCCATGTATATAAGTAATAATACCATAGCCTTTAGTTGTACTTACGCTAGCACTAAAAGGCAATCCCGACACAATTGCACTTCCCGCACTAGTTATCGTTGTGTTCGCAATATAAACTTGAACATATACTAAGTCTCCAATTCTTACATAAGTACCCGTAGCAGTATTTCCTACCCCATCGTTTAACATCGTCCCCGTCCACGTACCCTCCTCGTATGCGTCTAATAAATTAACATTGTTATTAGTTCCTAAATAAATTCCTCCACTACTTAAAATCCTTCCCCCTCCCGTTATCTTAATATCTCCATCTGATTGAATGCGCATACGTTCGGTAGGAGCAGCAGATGCACTACTTGTACTAAATACTAATGAGTGTCCATTAGCATTGTCAGTCATTAAACCTTCAATTATAGTACCCCTTGCAATAGGATCATTAGCAGTTCCACTTAAATACATTTTAGCACCCGAACCACTTGTTGAATTTGCACCACCTGCTAAAACTAAAGCATCATAACTTGTGTTATTAGCTGTTCCTGGATTTATTTTTACTAAACCCCCCGATGTGATGGTGAGGCGATTAGCATTATTAGTACTAAAAATCAAAGGTTGATTTTCTCTCTGAACAATCCAAGCACTATTAGCATCATTTCCAATAACCATTCCCCCAGTCACTTGGGTTGTGTGTGTATTATTATTAAAGGCCATATATGTTTGAGTGCCACCATGTAATCTTAGAACATATCCATTTGTTTGATACCCACTTGGAGTAGTTCCAATACCCACGTTACCACCAGATGTGATGGTGAGTTTTGGTGAATAAGTTGTACCATCTGAATCACTTATTGTTCCAAATGTCATTTTTGCAGTTGCACTATTTGGAAAAAATTGCCTTAATTCAGCGCTTTGTATTCCAAAGCCATATTTATAATTATTACTATCATCATAAAGTAGCAATTTTTGTGCATCAATTGCATTGCCTAAACTTAATAATGAACTAGGATCATTAGTTCCAATACCCACGTTGCCACTTGATGAAATAACAATGTTTTTATTATAAGCACTTCCGTATGAATTTCCTAAATACAAATAATTATTTGTATCATCCCATTTTAAAAATCCAGCACCACCACCACTTGTACTTTCACCTATCCAAATTTCAGCGTTTGCACTTACTACATTTACATTACCGTTAAAGTTAGCACGACCACTAAAAGTCTTTACTCCAGCAATTGTTTGATCACCAACAGTATAAACACCATTAGTTACACTACCAGCATTGCCAGATATAGTTGTTTGATCACCTGTGTTTGTACCACTTTGATTTTGTAAGTATGCTTCAGCAATAACAGATCCTTGCCACACGCCACTACTAATCGTACCTAATTCAGTTACGTCTAATGCATTTATTCTTGCTAGTGTTTCATCACCTGTGTTTGTACCACTCTGACCAACTAAGTAAGTTTGGTTAATAGCAGTTCCTTGCCACACACCAGTGGCGATAGTACCTAATATAGTTATTCCACTTGAATCTAATATACGTGATGTTATTTTAGTTAATGCCATTATCCTTCTAGTGTTTCAATTCTTGATTTTAAATCTTCTATTATGGTTTGTTGTTCTTGGATGGCTTTGATTAGCATCGGAGTAAAAACAGAGTATTTAACTGATTTTGTAGTAGTCTCAAGTTCAGTAATCTTGTTTGTTACTTCATCCCTCTCAGTATCTGGTTTATCTTCTACTAATCCAGGGAATACTTCTTCTAGTTCTTGTGCAATGACACCTATTTGTTTTAATTCACTACCTATGAAGTTGAAGTTTTTAACTTTAACCTTTAACAGATCATCTAATTTAGGACTGGCATCTACTACATTTTCTTTTAATTTAATATCAGAATACTGACCGTAGGAGTTGTTTTGATTCTCTATATTTCCATTATTATAAATGAAAAATGCTCCACTGTTATTATGATCCCATGCTCCTATGTGGTAACCATCAACAAGGGCAGTTGACATTACAAGTCCATACGAGGTATTGTTTGATACACCGTCATAACCAATGCTTAAACCCCGACCAGTGTTAGTAAAAAATCGACCTATATAGTCATTGTTTCTTGCTGCTTTATACACATTAAGTTTTATGTTTCCAGGCGAAAGAGTTCCGATTCCCACATTACCACCAGATCTTAGATGTATACCAGTAGCCGTAGTAGCCGATGCTGTCCCCCCAGTTGTTAATGATAAGTTTTGCTCTGCACCATGAACATGAAGCTGAACTAAATCAGTTGAGCCTCCATACATATAACAGCTTAATGTATTTTGACTAGTTTGTAATAATCTAAGTATTTCTTGTCTTGAAGTACCATTACTATTTGGCATTACAACATCTAACTTAGTATTGCCTGGAGAAGTAGTTCCAATACCCACGTTGCCACCATCTCTCTGTAGAAGCATTGGGTAGAAAGTAGTTGGAGCAGCATTATTTGCAGTAGAAGCATTTCCAGCTTGCAATACTACCCCTCCGCTTCCAGCTTGTCCTCCTATTAGCAACTTAGAGGTGGCACCACCTAAAAAAGCGTGCCATATATCTGCGTTGTGATAAATGTCCAGCTTAGTTTTTGGAGAATTAGTTCCAATACCCACGTTACCACCTAGCGGGTTTATAGCAAGGTTTCTAGCTGCATTACCATTAAATCTTGTTTGCATCCAGCCATTATAAGGAGATGCATTATTTAATCCAAAAGCAAATTCTAAATCTTCATTTTCAAATATTTGACCTGCAGAAGCACCCATGGTAAGTGAAGGAGCTGTTGTTGCTGGTGCATTAACATGAAGGGTTGCACTAGGCGAAGTAGTTCCAATACCCACTTTAATATTACTACCACCATCAACAAAAGACACTAATCTTGCGGCTGTTTCTGTTGTACCTACTTTAATAAATAATTTACCTACACCTAATCCCGATGATCCTCCCGTACTATAAAGTCTCCAATCTTGTCCACTAGTTGCGGTATTAATTAAACGTAAAGTGGTATTATCTGTTGCGCTTGTTATTGTTAATCCTCCTTGATTAGTTGTAGTTGTTATTGTTGTATCACCCCCCGATGAGATTTTAAAAAACTCACTACCACCACTTGTTTGAATTACAAACCTACCAGCGTTATCCGCTCTTAATCTCCAATCTGTAGATGTGTTGTTTAGTTGTATGTATTTTGTATCTGCTAAGCTGACATTACCACTAAAAGTAGCATCACCACCCGATGATATTGTTAATTTATTTGAATAGCTACTTCCAGGTGTTTGTACTACAAACTCACTGTTTACTCCACCTATAAAAACACTACCTGCATTATCTTTTAAGTTTATAAAAGAACCTGTACCACCTGTTTTTTCTGTTGTAAATCCAGTGCTGCCAGATTGTTGTATTAATATTGCACCAGTTACGTCTAATGGTTTGTTAAGTACAAACTTAGTACCACTATGTGAGTATGTCAACGAAGCTCCAGCGCCACCTATTGTTATACCAGCACCATTTGCTGCGGCTGAGTCTGCTGCGTCAGTTGCAATACTAAAGTTTAAATCATCTATAGATACTGTTGTAGAATTTATTGTTGTGGTTGTACCATCCACTTGAAGGTTACCAGCAACAACTAAAGTACCTGTATTATTACCATGAGCGGCAGGATCTATTACAAATGAAGCTGGTCCACGAAGATATCCTGATAGAGTTAAGTTAGCCGCACCTGTATCACCTGTAAATGTAGGTCCAGCAATATTTGATTTTAAATCCAAAGCTGTTTGACCTGCTGTACTTACTGGCTTTAAAGCATCGGTAGTATTGTCTACGTTAGATAAACCAACCATTGCTTTAGTAATACCACCTACGGTTCCTGTGAATGTAGGATCGGCAAGGTTTGATTTTAAAGCTAAAGCATCAAACACTACATCTTGTGATGGTGCTATACCAGTTGTGCCGTTAGTAATTGCTTCAGCCACTTTAGCGTCAGTATAAGCTGTTGTTGATATTTTAGTTGAGTTATTACCTGCTGACTGAGTAGTAGCAGTTGTAGCGGTGTTTATAGTACCGTTGAGATCTCCAAGGAAAGTTGTTGCTGTGAGTGTGCCATCTGTAGATGTGATGGTCTTGAATGATATTACTTCAATAGCAGAACTATTTGGAGGTGCATTACCTGATCCAAATGTTAGCGTTACAAGATCTGCCGCTATTGAGTATGTAGACTTGTTTTGATAAACACCATTTATATATACCTGTGTAACCTTCTCATCTACAACTGCTTCACTTAAAACAAAAGTAAGATCTGAACCATCACCAGTGAATGTGTCTAGCTTTACCGCTGATGCGGCATTGTTAGCTGTTGCTGTAGAGAAGGTCATAACCTCCACTTCAGAACTAGTTTCTAAACCAGTATCAAAAGTTAAGGTGGTTCCACTTACCGTATAACCACCTTTTGATTGGTAAGCACCATCTATATATACTTGAGTCTTATCTTCTGAGTCTACTGTGTTTGCTAATGTGAAAGCAGTTTGACCATTAGTAGCAGTAAAAGAGTCTTTATATATTACTGTTGTACCAACGGTTGGATTAACCCAATTAGTGTCAGAACCAGTTGAAGATAATACTTGGCCATTAGAACCTAAGTCTCCACTGGAATCTTTAGTACCCGCAGTTGCTTGTATGTCACTTAAAAACTTTAAAGCCATATTATTTTATTTATGCTACTTTGAAACAAAGTACTCTATACGTTTTACTTGTTGCTGGTGCAGAAGAAAATTGTATTTTACACTCTGTTGTTGAATGTCTTTCTATTTCCACAAACACGGTATCTCCATCACCCGCACCGGAAGAATCAACAACTTGAACAATAACATCATTCACTGCTGCTGCAGTAAAACCGTAAGTTATAGTAAATTCAGTGGTACTATTGTTGCCAGTTATAGTGTGAGCACTAGATCTTAAATCTATTCTTGCATCTGCTCTAGTATCAATAGCTGAATTGTGATTTGATATATCACTAGCTTGACCAGTTATATTACCTTCTACATTAGCTATAAGTGTTGCTACGGTGTAACCGCTTCCACTTTTATCTACAGTTGTTGTTGGTGCAGCTGTTAAGTCTTTAAATAAATTCCATTTACCATCGCTAGCATCTCTAAATAACCCAGAATATTTATCCGTTCCGCTTGTATCATACAAACCATATAAACCAATATCAATACTATCTGAACCGTTATTACCTGAAGCTAGTATTATTAAAGGATCCTCTACACTTAGAGTTGCTGTGTTTATAGTAGAAGCATCTCCATTTATAGTTAGATTACCAGCAACTGTAACATTTCCAGTAAAACTAATAGTATCACCCGCATCAGCACCTATTGTTATGTTTTCATTAGCTGCTCCACTTGATGACTCAAGATTACTTAGTAAACTTAATACATCTGAGTTAGCAACAGTTACTTCAACTGTGTTGGCTGTACTATTATCTAATGTTATACCACTTCCTCCAGTTATAGTAAAAGTTGGTGTAGTAGCTACTCCATCTTCGTTTAAAGTTAAAACACCATTTGAACTGCTAAAAGAGTAAGTTGCGCCTACCTGTTGCCAAGCGCTACCATCGTATATTCTAAGTTTATCTTGACTTGTATTGTAGTATGCTTGACCTACATTTGGAGTACCTGGATCATTAGTTTGAGTATCTATTACAGGGTTCTTTAACTTATTACCGTTTAGATCTATATTAGATAAATATTTTATATCTGCCATTTTTTTTAGTTTAGAAATGCTTGACCACTAACAGCGCCCGATCCTGTTGATCCAGAGAAGTTTATTGTTATTTGGTTAAGGCTGTTGTATATTATTTCACCAAATATATTAGCTGAAGTTGTTTCTTCTATTACAACAACACTTGGATATTTAGCTAAATTGTGATTTATAACCCACTGATTACTACTACTAGATTGAGTAAATACAAATGATTTATCACCAGCTGTAAATACACTAATTGAATATGATTGTAGATTATTTAGATTACCATTTCCAGATGAATAAGTAAGTGGTAAGTTATAGAAGTTAGTTTCACCTCCATCTTGAGTAACTGTACCAACTTGATATATACCAAATTGGTTTTGATCTTCAGTATCAGCAATTATGACACTAGTACTTGAGTATGTAGATATTAAATTAGATATATCTTTGGTGGAATCATTAGAATATTTACTAGCTTTTATTGCACTTACACTAGAAAAGGGTTGCTGGGTCTGACCACTTGCTCCACTAATAGTTATTGTTCCTGATTGTCTAATAGAATTATTGTTATAAGTACCATCATGATACAAATAAGTTATTTGACCTCCAACACCAGCAGCATTGGTTGCTCTTAAATAAGCTGTAACATCCGCTATCTTAAAGTTTCTAGTTGAACCACCTCCATCAGATCCTAGAAACTTATCATTATCAGATATAGAAGTGTCGTTAACGTAAGTGCTTATTCTAGCCATTTAGTTTTATTTAGCGCTTGTTCCGTAGTAGTAAGCAAAGATGTTACTTATAACAACACCTTCTACCATACCCATTAAATGGACAAACAAATCGTTCTCTAAAACAGATGGTACATATACCACTGCGTATATTATAAAAGCAAATGACAACAAACCAACTATACCAGTTAGCGTCATCATGAAGTCTTTCTTTCCAGTCTTAGCTACTTCTATCTCCCTATTTCTAGCAGAGTCTCTATCAGCAACCTCTAGCTTGTAAAGCTCAGCAGATTGCTCATGCAGCATTTTTTTATCCTCTGGTGATATATCTGGATCATCAGCAATCATCTTGCTAACCATGCCTAGTACACCTGCGTCGGGTAGTAGATCACCAGCAAAGTCTAACACCTTGGGAGCTAGACTCTTAAGTAATCCACCTAATTTAGTATCTTTAAACTTTTTCTTATCACTCATCTTTCTTTGTCTTTTATCATGTCATCAATAGCCTTGTTCATCACCTTATCTGTGTAAGTTTTATTCTTATGAAAAACGCTTCTATCTGAAAAAGGTAAGTCCTCTTCACCTAGTAATATTCTATATATTCTACTTATTAACTGACTACACTTAAAAGACGTTTTGAATATACTATATTTTATAGTTGTTCTGTTTCTCTGTCTCCAAACCTCTATCCATCCTTCACGCTTTAACCTCTCCCACCTGTGTTTATCCCAAGTATAAGTATAGGCACCGTCTATAAACTCATTACGTGTAAATCTATTTTTGCAATCTAAATAGATAAGTAATTCTAAGTCAGCATCATTAAACTGATAAGTTTTACAAGCCCATTTTCTAACGAGCCTATAATACTTAAATAAATTCATTTCACGTAGATCAGAAGGACTTAACCTCATTCAACTAGTACTACATCAGATATCTTAATAACCTTGTAGAAGTTGTCATCATGAGTAATACCATGACCTGAGTGACGATCGTAGAATACCACATCATCATTTTTTAAACCCTCAGCTCTATCTCCACAACTTATTATCTTTGCTTTTATATATCTATTGTCAACGTCTGTCTTTTCTGTGAATATAAGACCTGCAATTTTCTTTTGCTCTTCTTTAATATCACTTACTATGAGGTAATAGTTAATTGCTTTCATTTGTCCTCATATTAGATATAACACAATCAGCAGATACAATAGTAGAAACCACACTTAACGCATTTTTTAAAGCAGTTTTAGTAACTAGCACTGGATCAATTATTCCAGCCTTTATCATGTCAACTGATTTACCAGATACAACATCTATACCAAATCCATTTTTAACAGGTACTACAGAATCTGCAATACCAGCATTATCTAATATAGTGTAGTGAGGTGCTCTAATAGCTTCTAGTATAACCCTCTCACCTTCGTTCTCATGTGCTATACACTGAGACGCATTTAACAAAGCAATACCACCACCAGAAACAATACCTTCTTTCAAAGCTGCTTTAACAGCATATATAGAATCTTCAACCCTATCTTTCTTTTCTTTTAATTCCACTTTGGAATCAGCACCAACCTTAACAATACCAACTGACCCAGATAGCATGGCTAATCTTTGATCAAGTCTTCTTTTAAGGAAAGGATTTTTTTCTTTTTTTATAGATGCTTTAACTTGATTAACCCTCTCTTCTATATCAACTTCTTCAAGAGTAGTTAAAACAGTAGTCTTATCATCTGTAACTGCTTTACTAACCCTACCTAGTACGCTAGGACTTATTAAGTCCATGTCATCACCAAGTTCTTCGTTAATCACTTGAGCACCAGTTAAGAAAGCTAAGTCTTCAATAGTGTCCTGTTTAGTAGGTCCAAAGCCTGGTAAATCAATAATGTTTACATTTATATTACCTTTGACCTTATTCATTAACAAAGCTGACTTAACCTGCTGATCTACTTGCGCTACTATCAGTAAGCTCTTACCACCCTTTATAACAAACTCTAAGACACTTTGTATCTTTCTTATGTTACTTATCTCTGAAGACACAATTAACACGAGAGGGTCTTCTAAAACAGCTCTCTGCTTATCCTTGTCTGTTATGAAGTGCGGAGATGTTAATCCACTCTCTAATTGTACTCCATCTACAACTTCAACATATGTTTGGTCTGATTCAGACTCTTCCATAAGAACAACACCATCAGCACCTACTTTTTCATAAGCCTCTGATATGATGCCACCTAATTTATTGTCGTTGTTACAAGATATAGAAGCAACGCTGTTAAGCATTGAATCTTTAACCTTAATTGATTTATCATCTAGATACTTATTGATTTTAGACAAACCAGTATTAAGTCCTTGTTTTATATCTCTAATAGATACATTCCCCTTTAAGGCATTTACGCCCTTAAGTAGTGATTGAGCAAGAACGATGGCCGTTGTTGTACCATCTCCTGCTTCCTTCACTGTATTCCTAGAAGCCTCTTTAATTAGAGTTGCCCCTATGTTTTCCACTGGATCAAACAAGACAACCGATTCTGCTACGGTTACTCCGTCTTTTGTGATCACTGGGTTTCCTCTTGCATCCTCGTAAATTACGCATTTACCAGAAGCACCAAGTGTGGACTTAACTGCTTGCGCTAGCTTGTCCACCCCGGTTGATATTCTATTTTTAGCTTGGTCGCCAAAGTTTAAATCCTTGACGATTTCGCTAGGTTGATTATATTCCATTAAATTAAATTAAATTGATTATGTATATATTACTTCTTCTTTTTCTTGCCAGCAGCTTTATTCATTTTCTTGGCTTTTGGCATTGCTTTTTTCATTTTTCCGTAAGGCATAATTATATTGTTTAAAAGGTTTTAACTACTCTAGGGCCTTCTAAAAAAGAAAGCTTTTTCTTATAATGCTCTAAGCTACCATCAATAGCAGCCTCAGCACTTTCCAAGGTTTCCCTTCTGGTTACGTCATGCCAAATCTTTTCGTTCTGCATGTCTTTGTACTCGGTTTGATAAAATCCATTTGGTAGTTGAACGATCCTCCAGTTTTTCTTATCTGAAATGTATTCCAACTGCTCTTTTACGGCTTCATCGGTCATTTGATTGTTTTGGTTAGGTCTAGCTACGCTA